>Ga0208039_1000147_pt1 | contig 68914 bp, 54 predicted proteins | sample June2015DPH_20_1_2_FD_184722 | JGI IMG/M metagenome (GOLD analysis project Ga0208039, IMG submission 184722) | Peatland microbial communities from SPRUCE experiment site at the Marcell Experimental Forest, Minnesota, USA - June2015DPH_20_150... | ecosystem: Environmental > Terrestrial > Soil >... | reverse complement strand
TAGCGAAGCCGGTCGTACTTGGACCTGCCTTCGACCACCGCGTTGTTCTTGTCGAGGGTGATCTTCTTGGGCTGACCAAGGTCGGAAATCTGTAGGTTTGTCAGCGGATGTCGAGGCCTTCGGTGGTGGCCTTGCCACCGGGAGAGGGCAATGTCCTGCAACAAGATGGCGGTCTAAGATCTCAGTCCCGGAGGACTTGCCCGAAGCAGTTCCTCTGCTGCGCGACCACCTAAACCATCGTCGGACCGAAGACGGTTGCCATAGCCGGCGATGCGGACACTTGCCGTTAGCAATCACTCTCACCGGGTTGCAACTTCGTCCCGCAACTGGCCGTTGGCATCCACCAATTGAATGCGCAGCGCTATCTCCCCCAGGGCGTGCGTGGAGCAACTCAAACAGGGATCGTATGCCCTCACAACTGCCGAGACCCGGTTCAGCATGCCTTCCTGCAGCTTGTTGCCATCGATGAAACGCTCACTGACCTGCTGCACACTGCGGCCTATGGCAAGATTATTATGTCCCGTGGCTACGATCAGGTTTGCCCATGTAATGCCGCCCTCTTCATTCACTTTGTAGTGGTGAATCAACGTGCCTCGTGGCGCCTCGATCATTCCCACTCCTTCTAGGGAATTTACGCCAGCAGTTGCTCGAACGTGCTTTTCAAGGATCTGCGGATCAGACAACAACAACTCGATTTTCTCCAACGAGTAAACGATCTCAAGAAGCCGCGCATAGTGGTAGAGGAATGCGCTGTGCGCGGGTGACCCAAAACGCTGGTGAAATTCCACGAATTCAGTGTCCGCCAGCGGAGTGCCACACTGGTCGGCCACATTCATTCTTGCGAGTGGACCGACCCGATAGGTGCCTTCGGGAAAACCCTGCGGCTTGAAATACGGGGCCTTCAAATAAGAGTCGCGGAGACTCGCTTCGGCGATCCAATCCGCGTAGTCCTCGGCCGCGATCTCATCCTTTACGATTTCCCCGCTTCGACTGCGGAACCGCAGCACGCCGTCGTAAAACTGCAGATTTCCTTTTCGGTCGACGAGTCCGGCGTGCATGGTAGGCGCGGAACCAAAACACTCGATCTCGTCCTTATAGTTGTCCAACGCATTTTTGAAGAAGCGCAGGGTACGGTCCGCAATCGCTTTGGCAGCAGGCAGGTCGGACAGAACGCGGTCGCGTACTGCACCGGGCAGCGGAGCGGCTACACCTCCGGGCACGATCCATGATGGATGCACTCTTTCCTGGGCCAGGCCCTCAATGATCTGCAGCCCGAACTTTCGCAACTCGATGCCATCGCGCGCCATCTCCGGATGAGTGGCGATAACGCCGAGCACGTTCCGGCTGGCCACGTCCGAGTCCATGCCGAGAAGCAAATCCGGCGAGGACAAATAGAAGAAGCTCAGGGCATGGGACTGCACAAGTTGGGCGAAGTGCACTAATTCGCGCAGCTTCTTCGCAACCGGCGGGACGCGCACCGCCATGATCGCGTCGCAAGCCTTGGATGAAGCCAGCAGATGGCTGATCGGACAGATTCCGCAAATGCGCGAAGTGATGCCCGGCATCTCATAGTACGGGCGCCCTTCGGTAAACTTCTCGAATCCTCGTACCTGGGTCACGTGGAACTCGGTGCCGGCGACTCGGCCGTTGGCGTCCAACTGAATGGTGATCTTCGCGTGTCCTTCGATACGCGTCACCGGATCGATTGTGATGCGTTTCATCCGAGGCTCCTCATCCGAATTTCACCGCGAGGGCGGCCTCGCGCTTTTTCCCGTCCACCAGATCGGAAATCACGGCGGCGATTGTCTTGGCGGGCGGCGGACATCCGGGCAGGCATAAATCCACTTTCACAAACTCCCGCAGCGGCCGCGCCTGCTTCAAAAGCGCAGGCACTCCGTCCGTCGGGACCACTTTGCCCTCTTGTGCCCCTTCCACATAAATCCGCTGCAGCAGTTTGTTTACCGGGATGGAATTTCGCATGGCGGGTACATTACCCGTGACCGCGCAATCGCCCAGTGAGATGAGCAGGTGCGTCCGCTGCCGGATCTTCTGCAGCTTGGTGACGTCGTCCTGTGAACTTACCGCGCCTTCTACCAGGGTCACATCCACATCCTCGGGGAACTCTTGTGTGTCGACCAGCGGCCCGTAAACCAGGTCGATCTTTTGTGCCAGGGAGATGATGGCGGCGTCCATATCGAGCAGGGACATGTGGCAACCGGAGCAACCGTCCAGCCAAACCGTCGCCACCTTCACCTTCTTCATGCCTGCACCTCTCTGCGCTGGATGAGCGAACTGATGTTGTCGGTCCGCTTGACCATCTCTTCGACGGCGCAGCCCTTCTCGGCGAGCGCTCCCGTAGGGCAAGCCTGTACGCACTTTCCGCAATTCGTGCAACTACGGGAGTCGCCCCACCTCTGGTTCAGGTCACTCATAATTCTGGCGTGGATCCCTCGCGACGTCATTTCCCACACATGCGCTCCCTCCAGGTCTGCGCATACACGGACGCACCGGGTACACAGGATGCAGCGGTTATGGTCGAGCAGAAAGCGCGGATGGGAGAGGTCCACTCCGAGCTTGGGGTAGTTGTACGCGAAGCGCACCGTGCTGATTCCCATCGCGCTGGCCAGCGACTGCAATTCGCAATGGCCATTCGAGACGCAGGCGGCACACACGTGGTTGCGCTCCACAAATAACAATTCGAGAGAAATGCGTCGGTTATGCGTGAGCCGGGCGGAAGTGGTGGTCACTGACATTCCGTCCTGAATTGGAGTAGTGCACGCGGGGATAAGCCGGTCGATCCCCGAGACCTCCACAATGCAAAGGCGGCACGCCCCGACCGGCGTCAGTCCTTCCAGGTCGCAAAGCGTGGGAATGTACTTGCCGTTCACCTTGGCTGCCTGAAGGATCGTCTGGCCTTCCAAGGCGCTGATCAGTTCGCCATCGATTCGGATTGAAAGTTTCTTGTTCGGCAAGCTCGCTCCTTCCTAGCTCACGTTCGCGACTTTCACATCGCAGCGCAGACAGCGGCAAGATTCATCCAGCGTTTCCTCGTGCGTAAATCCGGCCACTACCTCGGCGTTCGATCGTACCCGCGCATTCACGGCCAGAATGTGGCCGTTATGGCGGTGGTTTGGGCTGGGTTCTTCGGGCACCTCGTTGCCGAACTCGATCTCCGGAACGATTTTGGCCCAGCGGTTCGTTTCCATCAGTTGCCGATCAATATTGCGAGCCGCCTGTTTGCCATACGCCATCGCGTTCGATACGTTCGATGCGCCCGTAACCACGTCCCCGCCTCCATAGAACCGTGGACGGCTGGTTTCCAACGTGAACCGGTTTACTTCGATGGTCCCGCTTTCTTTCAGGCTGAGTCCCGAAGCTCTCGCGAAATCGAGGTCCACGCTCTCGCCCACGGCGAAGATTACTGAATCGCACTCGTACCGCCGGATTTCGTCGGTCGAGATGGGTTTTCTTCGTCCCGATGCATCGTATTCACCCAGGCGTGTCTTCACGATCTCAATCGACTTGACCTTGCCCGCCGCGTCACCAATGACCCGGTGAGGCGCGGCCAGGAATACGAATTTCGCTCCCTCGTCTTTGGCGGCTTGGGTTTCTTCTTCTATGGCGGGCATGTCTTTGCGTTCGCGGCGATAAAACACGGTGACGTCAGCGCCTTTACGCAGCGCCGTGCGAGCCGAGTCGATGGCAGCATTCCCGCCGCCGATGATGGCCACCTTGGGGCCGAGCGGCACCTCTTCGCCCCTCGCCGTTGCCTCCAGGAACATCAGAGCCGGATACACACCCTTCAGTTCGGTGCCCGGCAGATAGACCCAGGATTCTTTCCAAGTTCCTATGGAAATGAAGACAGCATCGAATCGGTCGTCGAGATCGTTCAGCGGAATATCGAAACCGATGCGCGTGTTGAAGATGAACTTCACACCGAGCCGTTCAATCAAATCAATTTCGCGTTCTAGCGCAGTCTTGGGCAGGCGATATTCTGGTAATGCGAATCGCAACATGCCCCCGGCTGCGGGCTTGGCGTCATACACGGTGACGTCGTGGCCGAGCAGGGCCAAATAGAAAGCCGCTGTCAAACCCGCCGGTCCGGCGCCGGCAATCGCAATCTTCCGTCCCGTGTGTTCGAGTCTGCGGACCAGAATGCGCTTGACCATGTGTTCATAACGATTCGAGAGCAGGATCGAATCTGCGATGAAGCGATGCACTTCCCGCATGTTCACTGCTTCGTCGATCGTCTGACGACGACAGCGGCTATCGCACGGATGCTGGCACACCCGCCCCGTCGATGACGGGAGAGGGTTGTCCATGATCACCGCTTCAAATGCGTCCTCCAGTCGATCCTCTTTGTATAACTGCAGGAAGCGCGGAATGTTCATGTGTAGCGGACAACTATTCTCACACGGAGACAGCGCGAGCTCCTCGCATACGCCGGCTTGGCATCGCCGCGAGACAATGTGGTCTTCGAACTCCGTGCGGAAGTGGCGCAGCGTGGTTAAAACCGGATTGGGCGCGGTCTGCCCCAAACCGCACAACGAACACTCGCGTATGTAACGGCTCAGCTCATCCAGCAGCTCCAGGTGGTGCATCGTACCCGCACCCTCAGTCACACGATTCAGAATCCTCAGACATTTATTCAGTCCCACTCGGCACGGAATGCATTTACCGCAGGATTCGGAATGGGTGAACTCGACGAAATACCGCGCTACGTCCACCATGCAGTTGTCTTCGTCCATCACCACCATGCCGCCGGATCCCATGATTGAGCCCAGCTGGGTCAGGCTTTCGTAATCCACTGGCGTATCGAACATTTCGGGCGGAATACATCCCCCCGATGGTCCCCCGGTTTGCACTGCCTTTATCTGACGACCCCCAATTCCACCTTCGCCGATGTTATAGATGAAGGTCTTGAGTGGCGTACCCAGCGGCATCTCGACCAAGCCGGTGCTGGTGACTTTGCCCACCAGTGAGAATACTTTCGTGCCCGAACTCTTCGGGCTCCCGGTTTCGCTGAACCAAGCCGGACCTTTGGTCACGATGGGCGCGACGTTATACCAGGTCTCGACATTATTGATATTGGTCGGATATCCCCACAGGCCTTTTTGCGCAGGGAACGGAGGCCGCGGGCGCGGCCGTCCCGCCTGGCCTTCCAGTGAGGCAATCAGCGCAGTTTCTTCACCACAGACAAACGCTCCCGCGCCTTCCACCACTTCAATATCGAACTTGAATCCACGGCCGAGAATATTCTCGCCCAGCAGTCCATATTCACGGCCCTGCTCAATCGCGCGATTGAGGCGATGCACGGCGAGCGGATATTCGGCGCGTATATAAATGATCCCCTCGCTCGCACCCATCACGTATCCGCCGATGATCATGCCCTCCAGCAGCGAGTGAGGGTCACTCTCGATCTCGTTGCGGTTCATGTACGCACCAGGATCGCCTTCATCTGCGTTGCAGATGATATATTTGCGGTCCGCCTTGACTTTGGTCATGAACTCCCATTTGTTGCCGGTCGGGTAGCCCGCTCCACCGCGTCCGCGCAGCTTTGACGCCTTCATCTGTTCGATGACGGACTCAGGTCTGCCGTCGATCAGCACTTTGTATAGTGCCTGGTATCCTCCGATTGCGATGTATTCCTCAATGTCGTCGGGATTAATGAAGCCGCAATTCCGCAGAACGATCTTTTTCTGGCTTTTAAAGAACGGAACATCGTTCCAGAGCGGAATCTCCGGATAACCGCGCCCGTATTTTATCGAGGCCGTAACGTGATCCCACTCTTCGACTTTGCAATAAATGAGATCCGGCGGGAGATTTCCTCTGGATACATCATTCAGAATGCGTTCCGCATCGTTCGCTTGCACTCGATGCAAGATCACCAGCGGGAAGCCAGGCAGCCGTATGTTTGCTAACGGCTCCTGAAAACAGGCGCCAAAGCATCCCACACCGGCCAGCACCGCATTGATGCCACTACGCTCAATGGCTTCCGCGAACGCGTGATACAGGCCTTCCGCACCGTTGCCTCTACCGCACGTGCCCATCCCGATCCCGATTCGGGGCACTGCAGGGACTAGTTTCGCCAGCCCGGCTTCCCGCACAGCACTGAAAGCGCCAATGTCTTGAATTCGAGGCATCAGTAACTCTCCCGCTCAAGAGTGCTAATTTCTCGTTGGAGGGTGCGTTCGTTCACATGGCCGCAGATGCGGTGGTTCACCTCCACCACCGGTGCCAATGCACATTGCCCAAAGCACGCTACGGTACGAACCGTGTATTTGTGGTCCAGCGTCGTCAGCAAAGTCTTGTCGTCCTCGCTGGTTTCGCTTGCATCCTCAAGCCCCAGTCCGAGGGCCAGACGAACGCTCTGTAGCAGGTTGCGCGAACCTCTGGTGTGGCAGGCCGTTCCACGGCAGATGCAGATCGTGTTGTCGCCCTGCGGCTGCAGGTTGAACAGCGCGTAAAAGGTAACCACGCTGTAGATACGCGAGAGTGCAATGTTGGTCTGCGCCGCGATGTACTCCAGCGTTTGCACAGGCAGATATTTGTTGGGGTGGTGTTCCTGGACCGATTCGAGAATGCCGAGCAAAGCTCCCGGACGTCCCGTTCGGCTAGTGATGACCTGATCGACGAAAGCCCGCTCCCCCTCGCTGAGACGCTCCTGAGACGCTGTGTGCATGGCGCTCCTTTCGCAGAACCAGCACTCTTTGCTACCACGCGAAAGCCATTGCCGCGCGTGAATGAAAAACACACGCTTTCAATTTGAAATACTAGACAGAGGGCAACAACCCTGCCGTGACTCGGATCACGAAAGTGGGTGACGCTGAATTAGTGCAATGCTGCAGCAAAACTTTCCTGAATTGCTTGTTTTGCCGGCGCGCGATTGCAGAAGGATTGGCTTCCTGCTACCGGCAGCAACGGTCCAACGATTGGCGAGTGTGCGGGACCACGCAACGCAGATTGCGTCACACCTATGACGAGGAGGCTTTAAACAATTTCGCAAGGCTATCGATGTCGGCGGGGAGCGTACTCCTCCTACTGTACGATCCACCCGAAGATGACGGGCAAGGTTGTGGTGCAGTGAACGCGTGTACACGCTAAGTTCTCAGGCTCAAAAACTCAGCTTCAACGAGAATTCGATCACACGCGGGGAACCCAGCGCGAACACTCCGGAGCCCAGACCCAAGCGGTTGCTGCTTGGCTGCCCATTCGAAGTTGGGCAGGTCGGAGTCGTGCCATTGACCGATCCGCAAGCCCCGTTCAGCACTCCGCTCAAAGGGTTCCCAGGTCCGTCAAAATTCGAGAAATTCATCACGTTAAAGAATGAGACCCCTGGCTGCACCTCGAATCTATCCCTGAACTTATAGATCCAGTTTAGATTAACGTCGAAGGCGCGCAACCATACCATCCCGGCTTCGTCATAGAGAGCGGTAGGTACGGTCTGTTGCACTCCTTGCAGGTTCTGCAATTGCCCGAGCGTGAACAATCCACTGGTGATCAGCGTCTGCCCGGCGGGAGTCGGCTGACCGGCAAAGTTGTGGTTGTAAGCGTTGATCACAGTGTTGATGTTGTTGGCGCTAACGCCGTGCCCAAACGAGCCGACATTAGTGCCGGGAAGCACATCGCCGACGCCGCCGTTCGAGGCAAAGCTACCGTCGCCAGTGCCATCGCCGGTAACGTCGGTCACGAAGATGCCGCCGGAATTTCCGGTTGGGCTCAGGGTAAGCGTTACCGGCAGGGGGCTGTAGAAATGGCCAATCATACCCAGGCGGAAGTGATAGGGCAGGTCCATGGTGCCGCCGAAAGAGATCTGGTGCTTGCGGTCGAGCCCATTCGGGCCTAGATAGCGCTGCGGGCTATTGAAGTCTGTGGCGATGTTGATGAAGTCATTGTCGGTCGCCGCCGCGATGTAGCGCTCCAACTGATAGGAAACTTGCAGGTCGAAGTTTCTCGCTCCACTAAACGGATGCTCCAAGTGCTGCTTCAGTGACAACTGCAACGCAGTGTTCTTCGCGTAACCGATGGGAAATAGCATCTGGTTGGCGCCGAGATTCGCGTTAATGCCGGGGAAGGCGGCTCCGGTGGCTTGCGTGAGGCAGGTCCCGTTGGCTCCGCCACAGGTGAAGCTCGCAGGGAATCCTCCAAGCGAGGAATATCCCGAATCGAGTCCGCCGGAAAGCGGCGTTCCATCAGCCGCGAACTGGGGCGATGCAAAGCTCGAAATGGTAGCCCCAGCTGCAATGGCACAATTAATTGCTCCAGCTGAATAACCTCCCGGACAACCAAACTGTGCCGTTGTAACCGCGACGGCGTTTTGTGCCGCGGCTAGGTTGAAGAAGCGAGCGTCGCCCACGTGGTTGGTATCAATCGCGATCAGCGTGTGCGTTTCAATGTTGCGCAGATAATCAGCTGTAAGAACCATCCCCGGCCGTATCTCATGCTGCAAGCCGGCGTTTATTTGCAGGGAGCGCGGGCTTACATAATTCGGCGCTAATAGATCTGTACCCGTAGCGTCGAGGCCGTCCGCCAACGTTGTACCGATGAACGAGGGGTTACTCGACGGCCCGGCGGCCAGCGTGGCCGCTTGATACTGCGCTTGGAGCGCGGAGATCTGGCTAGCTACGCTTCCAATAGGCTGGCCACAAAACGAGGGTGTGACGGTGGTGGGCGTGGCTCCGGGCGGGGAAGGTAGCGTCAGCGAAACCGCGCTGCCATTGGAGCAAACCGTGGTATCCGCCAGGAACAAGCCCTTCTGTAGACGCGCTGGCCGGTCGAATTCAATGTTGTTCCAGATGGAGTTTTCGTAGAAAAGGCCGGCGCCAGCCCGGAATACCGTTTTGCCCTTGCCGGAAGGATCCCAGGCCAAGCCGACTTGCGGCGCGAAGTTGAGGTTTGGCTGACGCACTCGATTGCCCAGATCTGAATAGTACTGATTGTCGAACTGATTCAAAGCCGAGATCGGCCCTAGGTCGCTGTCGGTGCGTCCCGAATCGCGCACGTATCGCAGGCCGTAGGTAAGAGTGAAGTTCGGTTTCAATTTCCAGGCATCTCCAACATAGAACGAAATCCGATTGTCCGGGCCGCTGCCGCCTGCTGGAAATCCAAAGGCTGGTATTTCCGAGGCATAGCCCTGTCCATTACCCAGAGAAACGCTGGTGACTGGATAATTCAGCGGATTCGCTGCGCCACCCGGAAAGCACGGGGGGACGTTGGGGCCGCAGGAGCTGGCGGCGAAGGCCTGGGTGGTGTTGTTGAGCGGCGAGCCGACTGCTGGAGCTAGCGCCAGAAAACTCGCGAAGCCTCCGCCGAAGATATGGTTAAATCCGCCGCCGTAGCGGATGATGTGCGCACCGAGTGCCCGGCTGCCGTCATACTTGATTTGATGGTCGGACTGGTAGGTCTGCTGCGGCGCCAGGAAGCTCGGACCCGAACAAAACGAATCCGCGCCGGAGGTCAGGCAATCGGGGTCGCCTCCAATGGCCAACTCAATACTAGGAAGCGGATTAAAGATGTTGGTTCCCGCAGTTGCATCCACGATTCCATTGCGGAATTTTGTATAGCCGAAGCGAATGCTGTGCGTGTAGCTCCCAGTGTTAAAGTCCAGTCCCATGGCATGGACTGGCGTGTGATTCACATTGGCAAAAGGCTGGAAGCTATTGGGGATGATGGCCAGCACACTGTGATTTTGATCGTAGGAGAAGCGATAGAAAAACTTGTAGTTGTTGTTGATCTGCCAGTCGAGGCGTCCGATGCCTTCCACCTCGCGGAAGGGAGAGCTGTAACTGCCGACGAGCTCGGAAAACGGACCGCCCGGCAGGACTGGATTGAGTAGATCCTGCTTAGTCCGCTCGGCATCCAGGAAGAAAAACAGCTTGTCCTTGAGGATGGGTCCGCCAAAGTTCCCGCCATACTGATTGCGCTGGAAAGGATTGTCGCTGCCGCCGGGCAGATTGGCGTCGAGAGTCTGGTCGCGGAAAGCGTAGTATCCCTCGCCATGGTATTTATTCGTCCCCGATTTGGTGGTTACGTTCACCGAGCCGGAGGAGGTGAGTTCGGTGGAGAGATCGAGCGAGGACTGCTGAATCTGAAATTCCTGGATGCCGCTGGCGGGCACGTTTTGCGTGGTTGTGCCTACCGTTTCATCGCTAATGTCGAGCCCATCCACTTCGATGCGGGCGGTGCGTCCGTACCGGCCGCCGAATGAAATGGAAGAAAAACCATTTTTGGTGGGATCAAAGTTCCCGCCGTCCTGAATCTGCACTCCCGGCTCCAGTTGTGCGAGGTCCAGAAAGTTCCGGCCATTTATGGGGAGGTTTTCGATCTGTTCCGTGGTCAGCACCCCTTGCACTGTTGCCTGCTGCGTGTTGACGGCAATCTGAGCGCCCTGCACCTCGACGACCTGGGTGGCTTGTCCGAGTTGCAGTTTGACGTTCCCTGAAGCGGTCACACCCACTTGCACGGTCACCGCAATCTCCGACGTTTTGAATCCTTGAGCTTCGACTTGCAATGTGTAATCGCCCGGAGTCAACGCACCCGAGGTATATGCCCCCGCAGACGTGGATTTGGTGATAATCACACGGCCAGTAGCCTTATTGCTGATTGATATCTTTGCGCCACTCACTACAGCGCCCGAAGGATCGGTAACCAAACCTTGAATGCTGCCGGTGGAAATTGTCGTTTGAGCAAGCAACGGCAGAGAGCACAGCACGATACAAAACAGGGAAACAGACGCAACGCAAATCCGCGGCATGCGGCGGAGCAAAGGTCGGACCGACACCATGGGCACCATCCTTATTAGTTTGTCTGCCAACGATTTGATGCTAAGTCTAACTTTCGACTTCGGGCTTGAAAGCGGTAACCAATTGTAAACCGACTTTCGCCTGCTTGGACGTTGAAACGATTTCATCGAGCGCAACAACTTTTGGGTCGCGCCAGATTGAAGATGACTGAAAAGAGAAGCCTGTAACAACTCCATGCTCTGATTCCGTTCGTGCGTGAACTGTTGTATCGGACGGCGACACATGCAATGTCAAGATCCAAGCGAAAGAGCTACATCAAACTCCGAGAGCACGAGTTGATGGCTTTATGGGGCAGCTCGAAGTTGAGATTCGAAGCGTGGAGGGAGAGAGTGCGGTGGGAAACTGAAAGTCATACGACGGTAATAATAACTGAGAGCTGATTTCCTTAATCATCACTGAAATCATCGTTAAGAAACATCGCCCGTTCCGTCAGAAACGGATAAATGTTTGAAAGAATTGGTGAGCGCGGCAGGATTCGAACCTGCGACCCATGCCTTAAAAGAGCGGGCGATCTCGGACCTGCCGCGCATATTCAATAACCTACGGTTACCCAGAGCCTAGCAAATCGGGTAAAAAGGTCCTTGTTCGGGCCTTAATCGTCACGCTAATAAACATTCGTCTTCGGGAGACCTAGCGCAGCCGAGTTCGGCCGTTCTTCGGCTCATTTTATCAACACTCGCGTGAGCCGAGGTCTTGCCCGGTGTTCCGGGTTCGATATGACCGTGCCACAGCCGTCATTCGTTGACTGGCAGATGCCGCGTCCTTAAGATGAAGCGACTCGGAAGCCACACCTGCTGATGATCGGCCAGACCATCGAGCACAAGCCGAGCGTGCGCAAGATCAAGTTGGCATTTTGTTGTTTCACTACTTCACTATTTGGGGGTGTTAACGTGGGAAGATTGCAGGCGGTTGCAGTTTTCTGTGTTTTGGTGGCTCCCTTCGTGGTGCCTTCGAGGGCACAGACTACGCCAGCGAATCCGAACGCCGCCAAGCAGATTACGATCGTCCGTGCCGCACACCTGCTCGACGTGCGCGACGGGCGCGTGCTGGAGAACCAGGCGGTTTTGGTTGAGGGAGATCGCATTCGCCAGGTCGGACCTGCGGCCAGTATTACTAATGAGTTTGGCCACGGTGCCACAGTAATCGACCTAGGAAACTCCATGTTGTTGCCCGGTCTGGTCGACTGCCACAATCACATCCTCGGCAATCCCAAAGATCAATCTCCCACCGCAGATTTGCGGATGTCTTCTCCACTACAGACGCTCTGGGGATTGCACAACCTGCAGATCTGGCTGGCCCACGGATTCACCACCTTGCGCGACGCTGGCGAGTCCGACCTTGCCTATGGACAACTTGCACTTCGCAACGGCATTAACCAAGGACTGGTACAGGGACCGAGAATTGTCTCTGCCGGCAACTTTATCTCACTCACTGGCGGCCACGGTGATGCCGATCCGCTTGCCCCCGACCAGGCGTTGGCGCGCCGGCCCAACCTCGCCGACAATGTGAACGAAGTCGGTGACGCCGTCCGCCGCGATATCAAGTACGGCGCCGACTGGATCAAGCTGATGGCCACCGGTGGTGTCATGGACACGACGAGCGACTTCAACGTGCAGGAGCTTAGCGAGGAACAGATGGCTATGGCGGTCGAAATCGCGCACCGCGCTCGCAAGAAAGTCATGGCTCATGCGGAGGGTACTGAGGGCATTAAAGCGGCAGTGCGGGCCGGTGTCGATTCCATCGAGCACGGCACGATGCTCGATGAAGAAGGCGCCACGCGCATGCAGCAGAAAGGTACCTGGTTGGTGCCCACGCTCTACACGTTTCAGCACGGCGTCGCAGTTGGAGCGTCTCTCGGCGCCGACCCTGCATCCGTCGAAAAAGGGAAAAAGGTCCTCGGCTATCAGCAGACTGCGTTTGCCACCGCCTTGAAGCATCACCTGAAGATCGCCTATGGCGTGGACGACGATCCTGATTTCGTCTCGAAAGAGTTCGGCGCGCTGGTTCGGGGCGGCATGAAGCCGCTTGACGCCATCCAGGCTGCCACCGTGCGAGCATCTGAGCTTCTCGGCATGTCAGACCAGATCGGCACACTGGAGATGGGAAAGTATGCTGACGTGGTTGCCGTCACCGGTGACCCGCTGGTCGACATCCAGGCCATGGAAAGCGTTGTCTTCGTAATGAAAGGCGGCGTGGTGTTCAAAATGCCTGCCCAGAAATAAACCGCGAATGTAAGGATTGCCTTCCTGCATGGCACAAGGGATACCGCCAGGCGAACCAGGCACTCTGGTTCGACTCCCGTCACTTTTGTTGTCGAATGACAAGCAAACCTTCCCTAATCGGGTAAGGTAAGGGTTGCTGACCAACCGGGAGTGATCGTCTTGTGGCTCAAATTGAGATGCTGGATATGGCTACTTCTAGCTTGCTGTAGGTTCAGATACATTGTCGATAGGGCCGGGATGTCAAAGCCGGATTCGGGGACGATTAAGAGGAGGAACAAACATGGTCCAATCGGGTGTGCGCAAAAAAGAATGCCTGAGGATTCTGTTCTGGCGAATCGCCTGCGCCTTATTGTTCACCGCGGCTCCTCGCCTGCAGCGGCACAGTTCAAGGCCTGGGTCGTGGCCAAACTCCCCGACACGCCTGAGGGTCTCGGAATCGATTCGCATGGCAACCTCTACGCGACACTATTAATAATGCATATTGGGGAAATCGTCATGCTCAAGGATGACGGGAGCTACGATCACATCGCATGGGTACCGTCGAAGGAAGAAAGCGGAAAGGGAGACCTGATCGGACTCGATCTTGACCAGTCTGGCAACATTTATGTCGCATACACGGGCCACTCGAAACATGACTTCAGGAAGGATCTGGCGAATCCGTTCCACCCCGCTTGCCGGGACGCGACGGTGACGCAGTCTGGCGTTTATAAGATCGACGCCAAGACCAGAAAAGTGACGCCTCTCGCGACAAAAGTGGAGGGTTGGGCCTTTTTGCTATCCGGATGATGTTGCGATCGACTCGAGCGGCAACGTGTACATGACAGATCTCACGTACTCCGGAATTTGGAAAATTTCTCCTGATGGGAAAAGGGTGGACCTGTGGTCGGCACATCCTCTGCTCAATTGGTCTGCCAAGCCTTATTCGGGATTCCCCCTAGGCGTAAATGATCTCGTGCTCGATAAGCAAGAGAAGAACATCTATGCCGTTACCGACGGCGACCCCCTGGTACTCAGGATCCCGATAAAGGATGATGAGACGGCCGGTGAACCTGTGCCGTTGCCTTACGGATTCTCAGCATTCGATGGGATCGAGTTGGACGCCAAAGGCAACACCTACGTATCGGAGATTTTGGTAAATCAGATCTGGTCCTTTCACCAGACGGTTCGCAGCGCATCCTGATAGCCACTAAGCAGAACGCTCCGCTGGACAACAACACCAGCTTGGTTTGGAAAGGAGATGTTCTTTGCACAGCCAACCTCGGCTTCACCCACGCCAACCCCGAGGAAGCAGACCGCACGGTGGTCTGCATGAAGCGTTTCCCCCTGCCGAAATAGTTGGATTATGGAAGAGTAGCCGACTAATCGGGAGTTAATCGCCACTCCCTAGGCCGTTTGCCCTGTGGACCAACATTGCCGTGATCTCGCTGGGACCTGCTCTGGTGACAAATTCGGCGGCTACAATTGCATTATGAGGCGCTCAGTGCTAGATTACCGGCCGGCCCGCACTTGCTCAGGATAAACCCGGCAACATCGCAGCACTTGAATTCCAAACACCGAAGGATGGCCGCCGACTGCAAGGAACCCTACGGCACACAAGGTTGCTGCGAGCTTCATGGTATTCATCCGCAAGAAACGCAACGAAGGGGAAGGCGATCTGATCGTCGCGAATGCGGATGGCTCCGGGGAGAAGCTTTTGTCCAAGCAGAACACGCGCTTGTACGATCCGGCATGGGCTCCCGACGGAAAAAGCATCGTGGCATCGGAATTTATTGCCGACCAATCCGCATTGTCTGCGCTGGATCTTTTTGATCCTTCGACGGGCGAGAAACGGACATTCAAGAAATCCGACCTGCGTCTGGAGTCTCCCTTGTGGCTGCCCGATCAAAGCGGCATCCTCGTGGTGGCCAGCGGCCGGGATTCGAATTTCAATCGCAGTCAGATCGGCATTATTTCTTACCCGCAACGTGTTTACCGGCCGGTCACCAATGACACCAATTCCTATCCCAGCATCAGTCTCTCGACGGATGGCAAGACCATTGCGACGGTGCAATCTCAATACGTAGGAACCCTTCAAACCGCACCGTACGATGCCACGGGTGCGGGAAAACCGGCTACCATCAGCAGTCGTCCGCCCACGAACTGGTTCGGCTGGACGCCCGACGGCAAACTGCTGGTAGAGCAGGAAAGTGGCATCTTTCAAATGAACGCCGACGGCAGCAATCGCGCGCCGCTGCTTCACGATGATAGTCCTTCCTTCGGCCCGATCTCCTGCGATCACGGGCGCTATGTCATTTTCGCGTCCGCGTCCCGCGGCGGCGGCAATTCGCTAAATATCTGGCGAACGGACGCCACGGGCGGGAACCTGAAACAGCTCACGACGGGCACCGATGACGTGCCGGCCATGTGCTCGCCCGACGGGAAATGGCTGGTTTACGCCAGCTACGATTCAGGAAAATTTGTGGCGAAAAGAGTTCCCGTGGACGGGGGAGCTCCGACGCAACTTTCAGAGGCGTTGCTCACCTGCGGCTGCGTCAACGTATCGCCGGACGGAAAGTATCTGGCATTTCAAACGCAGCCCACAACCGGGGGCGCGGTCGTCATTAAGATTCTGGATTTTGAAACACTGCAGCCGGTGAAAATGATCGAACGCGATCCGCGCGCGGGCGGCGAGATTCGCTATACCTCGGACGGGAAAACAATCGGTTACCCGATTCGCGAGAATGGCTTGTACGCCCTATGGGTATCGCCCGTGGACGGCTCACCGGGTCATCGCGTCACCGAGTTTGAAACGGATCACATTGCAGACTTTCACTGGACTCCGGACGGCAAAACACTGGGCTTGCTTCGTACCCATAACGATAGCGACGTTGTGCTCCTGCGCCAAACCACTTCTTCTCACTGAACATCTCTGATTGCATGTACAGCATTGGGAATTGACTGAGGGGACGATCTCCCCGTTCGGCGAGAAACTGCCATCGTCAGGCGCGCCCCGTTCCTAGCAGGGAATTGACCGATGCGATGCCAATCGGATCATGCACCGCCACGGCCTCACTTCGGCTCCGCCCCAGGCGTAGCGCCCGAAAAACGGGCTACTCTTCCCTAATCTTGTAAGGGAAGGTTTGCCGACCATCTGCCCAGAATCACGGACAGGCCACGTTGTGAAGACCTAGCGTATCCGATCTTCCGTCTCATTTGGGTAATTGAGGAAATGGCGCTGCTCATTGACGACCGCCTAGCGCCACGTTCTTTGTGGGTGCGTTAATCGGGTAACCCGACACGGCGTACGAATTGTCCAAATCGCGGATCCTTACGCAGTGGCTCGAATCTTCGACCCGCTTTGAGATATATAAGTTGAGGGTCCCTCTCCTCGTAAGCCTTTTCCAGCCAGGCGAAAGCCTCATTCGATTCCCCCAAAGCTCCATAAAGGATCGCGACCGAAGCGGAGGGAACAATACCTTGCTGGTGCATCCGCTCCAGTTTCACCAGTATTCTTCTTGCCTCCTCCCGCCTGCCCGAGACAGCATAGGCGAAACCCAGGTCCAGCTGAATATCCGTGTCCGCCGCTCCTGAGAGTTCCAGCGCCTTTTGAAACTCTCGAATGGCTTCGTTCTGTTTTCCGCTATACAGGTATACCCAGCCCAGGGTCTGGTGAGCCGGTGCAAAGTGGTCATCCAGTTCCAGGGTTTGCTGCACTTGCCGGAGCGCCTCATCGTAACGCCCGCCAGCCAGCAATCTTCCCGCCAGGGCGTTGTTCAGAGGCAGGGACAGAGGGTCGAGTTCCCGGGCACGCATGGCCTCAGCGATCCCCTCATTGAATCGCCCGGTGTACGTCAGATAACCGGCATACCAGTTGTGAGCTGGGGCGTAGCCTGGATTCAATTCCAAAGCCTGTTTGTATTCTCTCTCTGCTGCGGGCCAGTCCCAATCATAGGTCTCCTCGATGAAGGCTAGAGAGGCATGCGGTTCCGCCAAGGAGTTGTCCAGTTCGATCGCTTTCAAAGCTGCTTTCCTTGCACCTGACAAAGCATCTTTCGATGGGAAACCGCCGCGGAATCCGAGCATTGCGTAGGCCTCCGCCAGCCCGCTATAGGCCGCGGCATAGCCTGGATCGTTCGTGATCGCCTGCTGGAACGCCGCGATACTTTTGTGGAGCGCATCCTCGGTTCGCTGGCTGAAGTAGTAACGGCCCTTCAGGTAACTCTCGTAAGCCTCAGGATCGACCGGGGGCCGGGATGCCAGACGCGCTCGCTCCTCGGGTGTGAGATTCAGTTCGATCTGCTCAACGATATTCCGAGCGACTTCCTCCTGCACTTCGAGAATGCTTTGGTACTCTCGATGATATTCTCCCGCCCAAATGTGCTCATCCGTCGCGGCCCGAATCAATTGAGCGTGAACTCGGATTTGGTGTCCTTCTTGCACCAGCGATCCTTCAACAATCGCATCGACCGAGAGCATCTTGGCAATCTCTGGCACTGAAAGCTGGGTGTTCTTGAAGTGCATAGTCGAAGTACGAGATATAACCCGTAATCCGTGAATCCTGGAAAGTCGCCCGATGAGCTCCTCGGTCATGCCGTCTGCGATGTAGTCCTGCGACGGATCTCCGCTCAAGTTTTGCAAGGGAAGCACTGCCAAAGATCTGACTTTGGGTCGGTTTGCATCCCCTGCGCGGACCCGTGTTGCGACGTAGGCAAGCGTAGCGAGTGCGGCGAGTACAGCCGCCGCGGAGCTCAGAACAAGCCAGCGGCGTCTTCGCGGAACTGTCGTTTGCCGGTCATCCGCGGCCGCCGGCGTTTGCAGGGCTGGTTCCTGGTCCTCGTCGAGACGGAGTTTGCGACCTTGCCGCCAACCATCGAGCTCGGAACTCAAAGCGTAGACGGAGCCTCGCTTATGGTGCAGGTGCCGGTGGACAGGCATCCCCTCCTGCTTCTCCCAGCGCTGGACGGTCGTCACGTCCCGGTGCAGGTAGAGCGCAATCTCCTTCCAGGAATCAAGCCGACGCTCGGACGGGTTCTCGGAAAGCGATTTGTCGAGGGACGGTTCGTCCATTGGCTCTCCTGCAAGGCGTCAGGAGACAAGCGCACCGATTGTAACGCCTAGGGTGGTAGCGGCAAAACACGGCATTTGGCTGCAAACGGGCCGTTCCGTTTATTGCTGTTTGCTCAATGTCCTGCGATCACTCAGTCTGTGCATGGCGTGTCGGGCTACGACTCGCTGGAATGCAAATGCCCGCCTTTGATCTCCGATGGAGGCTTTCGGCGGCGCGATCAGTGTTCCAAGATTTCTGGAGGCCGCTATGTACAGCAAAGTTTTCTTCTGGTCGGTAGGGGCGTGGGTTCTCGTGCTCGCGCTAGGGACAAGTGTCGTGGCGCAAAATCGAGGCCCCGAGCACTTTCGTGGCATTATCAACGACTTCACGGCTGCGCACGACGCGAAAGGCAAGCCCAGCGGTCCGTGGGAACTCCATGGCGTATGGCGTCTGGACTTGAGTAGAGATGGCGGCACGGCGGAGTTCTCGGCTGCCTTAACCATGGAAAATTCCGACTACTGGCTTTTGATTAATCCCAACCCGCCTGCCGATCCCGACTCACCGGCAACACGTACTCCGCATACCCACCACATCACCATGAAGGACGCTCAAGTCACGTGGGATCCGAGCTTAGTGTCCAGTGGCTGCCCCACTGCTAGCTACAAACCTCCCACTACAACTGGTTTCATGATCACGGGGTCGGCAAGTGTTACAGGAAATGGAGGCTACCCACCATTTGCCCCTGAGGGTCAGCTATCGCCGCTCACGGTTTGCGTAACGGGAGGAACCCAGGCTCGATTTTCGAACATTACACTGATATTCGGCGCACCGGCGAGCAGCCATTTCGGCTCGCAGGCGATCAACGGCGCCGTTCGTTTCCGGGAATAACTTCGCCGCGATCACGCATGATGCTGTGACGGACACGGATCTCGTCTGCCGTGTCCGTCCTTCGTCGTATGGCCGTTGTCAAATTCGGACCGCTACTCTTCCCTAATCTTGTAAGGTAAGGTTTGCCGACCAACCGCGAACCACGACAGTTTCCTTTGGAGGGCGGCAGGCCCTAGAATTCCGTGATGCGTATCGCAATCCTATCCGACATTCATGGGAATCGAACGGCGTTTGAAGCAGTCCTGGCGGATCTGCAACAAACCTCTCCCGACTTGATTCTCCACGGCGGTGATCTCGCAGACGCCGGTTCGAGCCCCGTGGAGATTGTTGATCGCATTGGCGATCTCGGCTGGCAAGGTGTGGTGGGCAACACTGATGAAATGCTTTTCCGGCCCGAGTCGCTGGAGGAGTTTGCGAGCCAATCGTCGGCGCCGCTCTCCCCTTGGACGGCGATCCGTCAGATGGCGGCGGCGACCCGTGCCATGCTAGGAGAGGAGAGGATCGCGTGGCTGCGCGGATTGCCGCGCGTTCAGATTCAAGGTCCGATCGCGCTGGTGCACGCCAGTCCCGAGAGTCTTTGGCGAGCTCCGACACCAGAAGCGACCGATGCTGAGTTGGAATCGGTTTACGGGCCGCTGGGCCAGCCGATTGCAGTCTACGGGCACATTCATCGCCCCTACATTCGAAGCATTCCAAGTCCACAACTTCGTCCACAACTTCGAGAAAGGCTTGTCGCCAACACCGGCAGTGTTAGTCTTTCGCATGATGGCGATCGCCGCGCCTCCTACCTGCTGATGGAGGGGCCCAGTCCAACGATCAGACGCGTGGAGTATGACGTAGAGAAGGAGCTGAAGGCTCTTTCCTCTTGTGGTTTGCCTCATGCCGATTGGATTGCGAGGGCCCTCCATACCGGCTCTCCCCAGATGCCGTAGCAATCCGCTCAGCGTCCTGCCTGATCGGCAAGGTTTATCGTGGGTTCTCGGTGCTTGACGGGAACCACAATCGGCAACGGAATGTTTGCCGACAACCCACGAAGTGCAACCTAACCAGCCGAGGCTGCGGCGTCCAGCGCTGGCGGTTTGGCGCCCTTGATCACCAGCCATAGCATGAACGCTATCTCACCGAAGAAGGCGGGCTGAGAGTAGGTATTCACCTTGTCTTGATATTGCGGCAACAGGACGCTCGTAAGGCTCAGGATCACCCAGGCGAAGCCGGCAAGGGCAAGCCAGACGCCAAGGAACCGCGGCAGGAAGCGCGACCTGTATACAAGCATGGCGAGGGGAAAGAGCCACAGACCCCAAAATATTTCGGCGACAACCAGTCCCTGGCCATGCAATTTGAGGAACAGCATAGCCAGAGCCTCCCGCTGAGGCTTTTCGAGTATAGATAGGAAGTCAGCCCCGCGCACCAGGACGAGGGCAGCGATTGAGTTCAGCTCATTCAGAAAAGCTATGGGGATCGAGACCACAATCAGTAACACCATGAGCCAGGCGTGCCGCTGGTTGACCCCCTTGAGCAGGTCGTACAAAGCCAGGGCCACGAAAATAAAACCGGCCATGCCGATAAGTTGGCCCGCGATGCCGAGGCGAAAGAGCGTCTCGGAGGCCGAGATGTTGTTGGCCGTCGCCATTGCGTTTCCGTGGACGATCAGCTTGCCGGGGACATAGCCCATGGCGAAGAAGCCGACTATTGACGCGAGTACATACAGCATGCCTGCGAATCTGCCTGGGTTCCTGGTGGAAGTCATGTGTCCTCGCCGGTGAGAGTTCAGCGTTAGATACGGCGGAGGCCGTCAAAATGTTCCGCCACACGACGGAAACAGGCGGTCAAAACCTCTGGGGCCGCTAGATGTGGAACACTCAATTCACTAGTATTTAACTCCAACGTAAGGGAGGATGCCGACACGCGAACCGCGCGGCGATCATCGAGAAAGTCGTGGAGCACCAGCCTTGAAACATCATTCCTTCGAGAACGACTATGCTTTCATGTTCAGACGGAGGTCCGAAACACGATGAGCAGATTCGGTACGATCCAAGACGCGATAAATGCCAGCTCACGCAGAACAAGGCAAGCGCAAAGCCACCAGCGCGCATCGAGAAGCTGATTGCTGCGATCCGCACTCGGCTCTCATGTTTGGAAACCATCGGAAAGCTGAGCGGTGAGCTGAGACCTGCCGGGATCAACGCGGGACAGTTCGTACCCGGGAAGGTTGCGCCCAGGGCTATATAGCGCAAGTCAATGTGAACATGCCCGGCACCGCCCATGAGGGACCCGCAGAACTTCATCCGAATTTTACGAGACATCTACCGCTTGAACGAGCAGACCGAAGATCGCGAGAACACCAAGCCGAAGATCGCTCCAGTCATGTGACCTTCGAATCCTTCCACTAGGTGGACGGATCCACTGCGCAATCCACGCCGCAGGTAAGCATGAGTCGCTTCGAGACGCACTAAAAGCCGCGTCAGTGAGCTGACCTGAATGGTCGTAGTTGTTGCGGTCACCCCGCACTGCGAAGATAGGAATCACTGTTTCCGCCGACGAGCAGGTTCACCAGTACATTCTCTCAATTCGAGCACGCCCAAGTCGTTGAGGTCTGGTTTTCCCGTCGCGGGGTTGGCAACAGCACCTCGGGCCGTCCTGTTGTCCGACCCCAGGCGGGCTAACGATTCAGCGGATTCTGCGTCACAGTTACCTAACGACCGGGCGAAGAGTCACCTCAAGCGCATCAGGTGACCGCTGACACGGACCGCATGGAAGTGGAACAAGAGATCCGCAGGGCCGAAAACGCCCGCGCCACAGAAATCGCTGAAGGTTCAGGCCTAGGTGGCTCCCGACGTCTGCGAGCAGTTGATGAAGTTGCGCGTGGCTGCTGGCACAAAGTGCATTCAACAGAAGGCGATCCCCCTTCGCAGGTCTTGAAGGTAGTCGCGAACCGCCAGATCGAGGCCGGTTTCCGACTCATGCCCACTGGAGGCGTGGTTAAACAGGTTCGTAGAAGGTCTTCGAGCCTGCGCCAGCAGCGGTAAGTAAAGAACTGGTGAGCGCGGCAGGATTCGAACCTGCGACCCATGCCTTAAAAGGGCATTGCTCTACCAACTGAGCTACGCGCCCATCCTTGTCCAAATAGTTTACCATTGGCCGTACAGCGAGACCTTTGATGGTTCCGTCAAGAATGGAATGAACAGCAACCAAAATAAAGATTAGGATGCCCGCAACGCCAGCGAAGCAGGTATAGACTGGACCCAGTGCGAATCGCATGACGCAAGTCTCAGGAGACGGGCACCTCATCGGCGTGGATGTCGGCGGCACCAAAGTCGCCGCTGGTCTGGTAAACGCAGCAGGTGAAATCACCTATCAAACGCGTACGCCGATGGTGGCAAATGATGCCGCCGCTGGTTTGGCAGCCGTAATCTCAGCCATCAACTCCGTACGAGCCGCCAACAATTCTCCCTCCGAGAACGGCCTGATTACCGGCATCGGCATCTGCGCTCCGGGCCCTCTCGATCCGCGGAGTGGCATCGTGATCAACCCTCCGAATCTCCCGGGCTGGCGCAATTTTCCGCTGGCCGCGGAAATATCGAAGACCTACAGCTTGCCCGTTCGTGTCGACAATGACGGCAACGCTGCCGCATTGGCGGAAGCCTTGTGGGGAGCTGGCCGCGGCTTTCGCAACGTTTTCTGCGCCACGATCGGTACCGGAATCGGAACCGGCATTGTGTTCGATGGCCGCATTTATCATGGCCGTACCGGTGCGGCCGCGGAAGGTGGCCACAATACAATCGACTATCGCGGCCCGCGCTGCGGATGCGGCAAGCTGGGCTGCATCGAAGTTCTGGCGTCTGGCTCGGCGATCGCTCGCAGGGCTGCGGAAAAAATTGCTAAGGAGGGCCGTGCCTCTTTAATGTTGGACCAAGCCGGAGGCCGTCTTGATCGCATCACCAGCGAGATGGTCGGCAAGGCTTATGAGGCAGGGGATTTGCTGGCCAAAGAGGTTTTACAGGAAACTGCGCTGCTCCTGACCGTGTGGCTGGGAAATATCGTGGATTTGCTCGAGCCCGATGTGATGATCATTGGTGGGGGCGCCGGCGCTATGCTGCGACCGTTCTTTGGTGAAATACGGGAACGACTGCCAAGCTGGTGCGTGAATTCGCATTGCCAGGAAGTTCCGCTACTGGCTGCGCATTACGGCGCAGATGCTGGCATTGCTGGAGGGGCAGCCCTCTGTCGTTGACGGCGTCGCTAGCGCGGTCTCGAGCAGCGCCGACGATCTGCGTTTCTCATCATGCTCGTGCTTTGACGATCATGGCTTCCCAAATCTCCTTCGATTTGAGAATGAGTTCGACCGCTTCGCGGACTGCGCCGTGACCCGCGAGTGCTTTCGTCGTGTAGTGCGCGGCTGTTTTCACCTCGGGGACGGCGTCGCCGACGGCGACGGCAAGGCCAACGCGGCGCATTAAAGGGATATCGGGCAGATCATCGCCAATATAGGCGACGGCAGAATCGGAGACGCCTGCGTTTGCAAGAATTTCTTCGTACGCCGGCATCTTCAGCGGTTGCTTCATATAAATAAAGTCCATCTTCATCTCGCGAGCGCGGCGGAGCAGCGCCGCACTCTCGCGACCGGTAATGCACCCCGTAAGCAGCCCCGCAGTATGCGCGAGGGTCAGTCCTTGGCCGTCGTGCGCGTCGAACGTCTTGATTTCAAGGGCGGTGCCATCGGTTTGCGAGAGCAGCGTAACGCTGCCGTCGGTCATCGTGCCGTCCACATCCATGAGAAGCAGGTTGATTTGCGCGGCACGTTTCTTGAGTGCGGGAGATATTTTGAGAAGACCAGCCAAAGACGCCTCCAAATGAAAACATAAGGAACAGTGAGTCTAAGACAAAAGCCAGTCACGTGGCCACCTGAACGGTCTCGCAACTTCAACCAGTCGACCCGCAATGTGATTCGTATCACAAGGCGTCGTGATTTCGACCACGGTTTTGATTAGGCTTCTGAGGAGAAAATCGCAGAACCCAACCGCTTCTGCGAGCGGATGAGAGGCGAACTGCTTGCGATAACATTTCCATCCTCAGAGGAGTTGCTGGAAGGCAATTATCTTTGAAAAACGAATCGTGACGTGGAGTCGAGAATGGAAAACGAATATAAGCACCGCGTGGTAGCTTGGTGGAGCTCAGGCCAGACAGGGCTTGCCAAATCCGATTCGGCCCCGAATGCCATCCATTTCGCGGCGCCGCCGCAGTTCGGTGGCCTCGAAGGCAGGTGGACCCCCGAAGATTTACTAATGAGTGCGGTTGCGAGTTGTTACACAACCACATTCCATGCCATCGCCGGAAGCTCGAAATTCGATTACACCGACTTGGAGGTTGAGGCCGAAGGGATCGTAAGCAAGGCTGGAACCGGTTATAGCTTTAGCGAGATTGTTCTTCGTCCCAGCCTGACAATTCCCAATGAAGACAGTCGCGAGCGGGCAATCGCTCTTCTGCAAAAAGCCAAGGAGTTATGTCTGGTGTCGCGGGCGCTGGCAACCGCACAAAATTTCGAGATTAAGATTAGGATCGGCAGGCAAACCGCTGTATAGATCGCAGTCGGTGTAACGAGATTCGAAATCCGTGAGGGGCACCAGCTCCGTCGAACCTCAGAAGTCTTCCCCCGAGGACGGGTGTTTCCGGAACGTGATTGGAATCGTGCATGACGGTTGACTTTTTGGATTCCGATTTCAAGGATCTCTACATCTGCAAATCGCCGAGGGAAGCTCCAGCAACTGAGATGCTTTGCATTGGCGTTTCCTCCGGCTTAGGGCTGAGAATTCAGCGAGGCGAACTGACAGCCACGGGTTGCTTGGCTTTTTCGGCTTCCAATCTGCGGATTGTCGTTCGGAGCCAGTCGCCGAGTGCTGTCTCAATCTCCAGCTGCGTCCCCGTGCGGTACAAATTCTCAAGAGTCTCTCCACTCAAAGACAGTGGGATGTGGAGGCAGGGAGTTTGTTCCTTGCGCGCGTCCTCAGGAACAAATTGCATCAGAAGACATTCGCTGCACGGTTCGCGGTCCTTCGAATTAAAGTTCATGCATGTGGGAGAATCTTCGAAAACGAACCTCGGCCGCCAGGATTCGCGCGGCAATCGACCGTAACCGCCTTGCTCAAGGAATTCCAGTTCGAACTTAAGTACATCCAGCAGGTTGCGATTGTCTGTCGGCATAAGCCTACCTCACCGCCATTTTGGTCTCCGATTTCAAATGACGCCGTGATCCTCATCACAGTTTGTCGTGAGGACCATCACGCGTGCTGCGCATATCAATATTAACTCAGAGTTGTCTCCGGAAAACGGGACAAACATGCACGTGTGACCGGGGTCACAGAACCTCTTCGCTCAGAGAGTTCAATATTGCAACAGGTTTGATGTATCCTCGTTCCTGATGTTGCGGCAAAAATTTGACTGGAGCTCAAAATGAAGAGAATCGATCTTAAAGTGTTTACGATTGCAATGGCAATTGCTGTTGTCTTAAGCGTTTCCTTGTCTGCGCGGGCGCAGGACGCAGCAGGACTCTTCAAATCGAAATGTGCCGCATGCCATGGCGCTGACGGAACCGGTTCGGCGACGGGAAAGAAGATGGGCGCCCACGACTTCACAACTGCCGAAGTGCAAGGGTTGTCGGACGCGCAGCTCACGGATATCATCACGAACGGCAAGAACAAGATGCCGAAGTATGCGTCTCTGCCGCCGGAGCAGATCAAGGGGCTTGTGGCTTACATCCGCACCCTTAAGAAATAATCCGGTTTCTTCTTGGCAAGCAGGTTGGTCTAGCGTGGCGGATGATTCGCTGCGAAGCATAGAGTGTGCCTACGCAGCGGCGTATAGGGGATAGAGGAAGAGAAGGAGCAGATTCTTTCAATGAATCAGCGAGAACGCATCCGCGACTGGGCGCAGCCAATCTACTTTCTGGGGCAGAATCCCATCACACTTACGGGCGCCGTGGTCACCACGAGCACGGCGCTCACCACCATAGCCTTCTGGTTCTATGACGTCTTTCTGCCGGGGCCGCCGCACCCTTACATTGGCTTGCTGGTCTTTCTGATCCTCCCGGGAATTTTTGTATTGGGCTTGCTGCTGATTCCTCTTGGGATCTGGCTTAGGCGACGAAGTCTGCGTGGGAGTGGGAATCTACCGGGAACCTATCCCGCCATCGACCTGGGCCTGCCGGTCGTCCGCCGGACCTTGGAGTGGGTCGCCTTTGCAACTGTGCTCAATCTTCTGATCATTGGTACGGCGTCGTACCGCGGTGTGCAGTACATGGATTCGACAAGTTTTTGTGGGACAACCTGCCACACCGTGATGGCCCCTGAGTACGCGGCCTATCAGAATTCTCCACACTCGCGAGTGGATTGTGTGGAGTGTCACATTGGGCCCGGAGCCGGGTGGTTTGTGCGATCCAAGCTTTCCGGTCTCCGGCAAGTAGCTGCGGTGACGTTCCATACCTATTCGCGACCGATTCCTTCTCCGGTAAAGTACCTCCGCCCGGCGCGTGAAACCTGTGAGCAGTGTCACTGGCCACAGCGCTTTACCGGCGACAAGTTCCTGGTGAATAAAAGCTACAAGGACGACGAAAAGAACACGCAGCAGACGGATGTTTTACTGCTGAAAGTGGGTGGACGTACCTGGCAAGGCTCTGTCGGTATTCACGGCCATCACCTAGCGGACACGGTGCGCATCCGCTACATTTCGACCGACCCCGAACGGCAGACGATCCCGGTGGTGTATTACACCGACGATAGCGGAAAGACCACTGAATTTATTTCCACCGATGTGAAGCCAACTCAACAACAGTTGGATAAGGGAGAACATCGCACGATGGATTGCGTGGACTGCCACAACCGTCCCACGCATACCTTCGAGTTGCCCGAAAACGCAGTCGATCGGCAAATGTCTCTGGGGCGCATCAGCCCGGAGCTGCCCTTCATCAAGAAAAAAGCGGTGGAGGTTCTCAAGGTAGACTATCCCGCGCGGGATGTGGCCAAGCAGCGCATCCTGGACGAACTTAATAATTTCTATCGGACGAACTATCCGCAGATTTATCAGACACGGCGGACGCTGGTGCAGCAGGCGGGCGACGAGGTGGCGAATATCTACCTTCGCAACATCTTCCCCGACATGCGTGTGACCTGGGGCGTTCATCCCAACAATCTCGGTCATAATGACTCGCCGGGGTGCTTCCGCTGCCATGATGGCAGCCATGCCAGTGCCGATGGCCAGACCATCACCAACGATTGTTCTGCGTGCCACAACCTGCTGGCGGTCGGGGAGGGAAACCCGAAAGTGCTCACGGATCTTGGCATGCAGTAAGGCCGAGAGTTTGACATGGCTGAAACAAAAGTTGTGCGACGGAACTCGAGCACTGGCGTGGGAATTATCATCGCGCCGATTCTCGCCATAGTTCTCTCCCTTCTGTTTTCGGAACCGGGACGCGCCGCCGGGCGCGCAGTCGATCAACCCGGAGCGGAATGTCTGGCGTGCCACGGCGACAAGAGCATGAGCACGACGCGAGGCGGCAAGCCGGTTTCGCTGTATGTGGACGGGAAGAAATTTGCGACTTCCGTACATGGCAGCTTCGGATGCACGGGCTGCCACGCCGACCTAGAAGGAAAAGATCTGCCGCACGACACGCCGGCGCCGGTAAAGTGTGGCACGTGCCATACCACCGAGCAGGAGCAACATGCCCGGTCCCTCCACGGGAAGGCGGTTGCGCGCGGCGATCCGCTGGCACCCCGTTGTGTGAATTGTCACGGGAACCACGACATCTATCCCGTGAAGGACGCGCGGTCATCGGTGGCGCCGCTGAAAGTGCCCTTCGTTTGCGGCCAGTGTCATCGCGAAGGAACTCCTGTTTCGCGCAATCGCCCCATTCCCCAGGACAATATCTTGGAGAACTACTCCGAGAGCATCCACGGAGAGGCGTTGCTGAAGAAGGGACTGTCGGTGGCCCCGAACTGCGCCACCTGCCACACCCCGCACTTGATATTGCCGCATACCGATCCCGCCTCTTCGATCAATCGCCGAAACATTGCCGCCACCTGCACGAAATGCCATACGCAAATCGAAAGCGTTCACCGGAAGATTATTCGTGGAGAGCTGTGGGAAAAACAGGCCAACATCCTGCCGGCCTGCGTCGACTGCCATCAGCCGCATAAAATCAGGAACGTCTTCTATTCACAGGGTATGGCCAATGCGGACTGCATGCGTTGCCACGGGGACGAGAAACTGCGTCGCGCGCGCGACGGGCAATCCATGTACGTCAACATCGGCGAGGTGAGCCATTCGCGCCACAGCAAAATTGCCTGCAGCCAGTGCCACTCGGAGGTAAATGCCTCCCGGGTGCGCCCTTGCGAGACGATCACCCGCGGAGTGGACTGCACCTCCTGCCACGATGAAATTGGCAAGCTGTACGTGACCAGCATCCACGGACAACTTACCGGCAAGAATGATCCGAACGCCCCGACCTGCAAGGAATGCCATGGCACGCACGGAGTGCTGGGCAAACAGGATCCACAGTCGTCGACTTTTGCGACCAATGTTCCCGGGCTTTGCGCGCGGTGTCACCGCGAAGGCCAGAAGGCTGCCGTGCGCTACAGCGGGAGGCAGCACGAAATCATCACGAACTACACGGAGAGCATTCACGGAGCACTACTGAAGAACGGCCTGACAGTGACGGCGACCTGCACCAGTTGCCACACCGCTCACCACATCCTTCCCCGAACCGATCCGGAATCGAGCGTTAGCTCGGCCAATGTGCCGGTGACATGCGGTCGGTGCCACCATGGCATCGAGGAGCAGTTCGAGAACAGCATCCATGCCAAGCGAGTGAACGGGTCCACCAAGGAACTTCCGGTTTGCAACGATTGTCACACCGCACACGCCATCCGCCGTACGGATGAGGACCGTTTCCGCCTGGACATGGACAAGTGCGGACGCTGCCACGCGGAGATCGCCAAGACCTACTTTGATACCTATCACGGCAAGGTCTCGCGGCTTGGGTACACGAAAACGGCAAAGTGCTATGACTGCCATGGAGCACACGACGTGCTCAGGGTGACGGATCCACGCTCGCACCTCAGCCGCGCAAATGTGGCGGCCACCTGCCAGAAGTGCCATGCGGGCGCAACCCGGCGCTTCGCCGGATACCTGACGCACGCCACGCACCACGACCCGCGAAAGTACCCGTTCCTGTTCTACACCTTCTGGGGCATGACCATGCTGCTCCTGGGGACATTCGTGATCGGTGGCCTTCATACCCTGCTCTGGCTGCCCCGGGCTTTCCAGATGCGCCGGGAGTTGCGCTCCGCTGAAGCCGAATCTGCAGCTACGCCTGAAACTCCCGCCAGCAAGGAGAGCCCCGATGCGTAAGGGCGACGCTGCCGAACGCCAGTTCATCCGCTTCACCCGGCTGCAGCGGATCCTGCACATCTGCATGATCGTGAGCTTCATTACCCTGGCGCTGACCGGACTAACCCTGAAGTTCTCCTACACGAAATGGGCGGCAGTGCTTTCTCATCTGCTCGGGGGATTCGAGAGCGCAGGCTACATTCACCGCAGTGCCGCCGTCGTGATGTTCGGAGTTTTCACAACCCATCTGGTGGACCTGTACCGATTGAAGACGAGAGTGCACGGTTCGTGGCGCGCGCTGCTGCTGGGACCGAGCAGCATGCTCCCCACCCGAAGGGACTTCACTGAGTTTGTGGGCACGCTGAAGTGGTTTGTCGGCCTGGGCAAGCGGCCGGCCTACGGCCGCTGGACGTACTGGGAGAAATTCGACTATTTCGCGGTGTTTTGGGGGATCGCGGTGATCGGTTCTACCGGCCTCACGCTGTGGTTTCCGGTGTTCTTCACGCGCTTTTTGCCGGGGTCGTTCCTCAACATCGCAACCATCATTCACAGCGACGAGGCGCTGCTCGCCACCGGCTTCATCTTTACCGTGCATTTTTTCAATACCCATTTGCGGCCCGAAAAGTTTCCCATGGACATCACTGTATTCACCGGGCGCATGCCGGTGGAAGAATTACAAAGGGACAAGCCAAGAGAGTATGAAGCACTGGTCGCCAGCGGCAAGCTGGAGGAAAAAATGGAGGAGGCTTATCCAGCGATCGTCATCCGTGCCATTCGAGCCTTCGCCTGGGTGGCACTGGCGGTGGGATTCTGCATCGTGCTGTGGATCATCTATGCCATGTTGTTCGCATACCGCTAGAGCAGTTTGCAGTTGAATTGGGGAGAAGGGCGTTGAAATGCTCGCGACTCTGGTCGCTTTGGTTTATCTGATTGGTGCTCCGGCTTTGCCCGCGGCAGACCAGGATTGTCTGGCATGCCATGGCCAGGCGGGAATGAAGTCCGACGCCGGGAAAGACCTTTCGATCGACCCGGCCAGGCATGCAGCCAGCGCACACGGGGTTCTCGGCTGCAAAGACTGTCACACCGCTATCAAAGAATTCCCGCATCCGGCCAAAATCGCCAAAGTGCGATGCGCCACATGCCATGCGGACGAGGCCAAGTCCTCCCCTGCCAGCGCCCACTCCATCCTCGGCGAATCCGCGTGCGCTTCGTGTCATGGCAGCGTGCACCAGCTCACCACGACGGAAAAGCTGATTCCCGGAAAGTGCATGGAGTGTCATGCCGAGGAAGTGCAGGCCCTCGAATCCAGCATCCACGGGCAGGCCGCGAAAAACGGCGACCCCGACGCGCCCAAGTGCCAGTCCTGCCACGGCTCCATCCACGCTGTGAAAGCCTCCGGCGAAGCGGACTCAACCGTTGCTCGTAAGAACCTGGCGGATACTTGCGCCAGGTGCCACAGCGATGCCGGTTTTTTGTCGCGGCACCAAATTCCGGTGGCGCATCCGGTCAATTCCTATAAGCAGAGCGTTCATGGGCGCGCGGTCGCGCTCGGCAAGGATGCGGCTGTGTGTTCCAGTTGCCATGGCAGCCATGACATCTATCCCGCCACTGATGAGCGATCCAAGGTCAATCACTGGAAAGTGCCGGAAACCTGCGCGCAATGCCATATGGAAATCGCCCGGCAGTTCAACGAGAGTGTCCACGGGGAAGCGGTCAAGGCCGGCGTGCGGGATGCGCCCGTTTGCATCGACTGCCACGGCGAGCACCTGATCATGGACCCGAGCAACCCGGCCTCGCCCTTAAATGCCCAAAATATCTCCGCGCAGACCTGCGGGCGTTGCCATGGCGATGCCCGCCTGGCACTGCGCTATGATCTGCCCGCGGATCGCCTCCCATCCTACGCCGGCAGCTATCACGGGCTGGCCCTCAGGGAGGGGAAAGTAACCGCGGCGAATTGCGCTTCGTGCCATGGGGTGCACTCCATTCTCCGATCGAGCGACCCGCGTTCGACCGTCAATGCCGCGAACCTCCGGAAAACGTGCGGGCAGTGTCACAAAGGCGTGGCCGAAACCAAATTCACCATCGGTCCCGTACATGTGCAGATGAACGCGGGCCCGAATCACCCGGTGGTGCAGTGGATCCGTTGGACGTATTTGGCCCTGATTCCGCTCACCCTCGGTTTCATGATCGTGCACAACCTGCTGGATTTCCTGGCCAAGCTCATTCGCCGGCAGCCGCGACACGAAACCGGCGCGCAAGTTTCTCGGATGAATCGAAACTTCCGGATCGCACATTGGGGTGTAATTCTCAGCTTCCCGACACTGGTTATCACCGGGTTCGCGCTGAAGTATCCCGAGGCCTGGTGGGCGCGTCCGCTGTTGCTTCTGGAAGGGCATTTCGCGTTTCGCGGTGCGGTGCATCGTACAGCGGCGGTTGTCCTGGTTGCTTCGACGGTTTACCACCTGATTCACCTCGCGGTAAACCGGCGTGATCGCTTGTTCCTGAAAGCGATGCTGCCCGAATTGAAAGATGCAACGGATCTAGTGCAGGTGTTTTCCTACAATCTGGGACTCACGAAAACTGAACCGCGCTTTGCGAAGTTCAACTACGCGGAGAAGGTGGAATACTGGGCATTCATGTGGGGCACGGTGGTGATGACGGTCTCCGGCTGTCTGCTTTGGTTCAATAATTTCACGCTGCGCTACTTCCCCAAGTGGGTGTCGGACGCGGCCACCGCCGTCCATTACTACGAGGCGCTGCTCGCGACCTTCTCCATCCTGCTGTGGCACTTCTACATGGTGATCTTCGATCCGCTCGTCTACCCGATGGATACGGCCTGGATCAACGGCAAGGTCCCGGCCGACCATTACCGCCATTCCCGTCCGGCGTATTTTCGCGCCCTGGAACGAGCCCACCTTGTGAAGTTGCCCGATGAACCTGGAGATTACCGGGAAGAAGAAGAGCACGCAGGTGTCGACGCTTCAGACGACAACCCAGCAAGGATGGATTAGGGGAGGGCTGGGCCGGCAGGAGAAACCGGCCCACCTCAAACCGGCGTCTCTCTAAACGGCGATAAGGGATTCCAAGGCAAGGCGGTTAGGGATTACCAGTGTAGAACCGCTCTGCTGGATCAGACGCTGCTTCTTGAAGCCCGCGAAGAGCCGGCTGACGGTCTCCCGCGACGTGCCGATCATCTGCCCGATTTCTTCGTGAGTCAGAACCAGCTTCATTTGGCTGGGATGGTTGGAAGCGGAGTTTTGATCGAGCCATCCTACCAGCAAGCGAGCTAGTTTTTCGCTGGCCGAGTCGGAGAGGATCAGGTCACGAATTTCGCGGCAGGTAGAGGCGTAGTCCTGGCTGATGTGCTGAGTCACCCACAGGGCAAGATCTCCGTGAAGCCGCATGAGTCGAAGCAAATCGCTCTGGCGCAGGAAGCTGATCTCGCTGGGCTCTTGGGTCTCGGCCGTAGCTTCGTACTGGCGTCCTGAAACCACGGCAGCCACTCCCAAAGGGTGCCCCGCCTCCACCATTCGCAGAATTAGTGTCCTGCCATCGCTGCCACAAATAGAAAGCTTTACCCGGCCTCGACGCACTACGAAGATTCCGCGTGGAACCTGCCCTTCCGCGAATAAAACCGCCCCCGTAGGATAGGTCGTGGTTACGGCTTCCTGTTCCAACGCCTCCGCTACCACAGGAGGAAGATCGCAAATATTCTTGTTCTGCAGATTGTTTACCGAATGTGTGGCCATAAGGTGCCTCCGCTCGCCTACACAATGGCAAGTCCTTTGCCACTCTCCTGGACAACAATGAGGAATACCGTCGAGGTCCCCTAGATATAACAAAGTAAAGGGCTTGTATCGAAATTGCTACCGGAAAGACAGGCCTTGCCCCCAACGGAACCAGCGCCGAAAGATGGGTGCTTTCCCACACTAATGTGTGATACCCGTCACCGGTTGGTTGGTTACAGGGCACTGGAGACTGCCCGGCTTCGGGCAGGCTTAGGTTCGGATGCGTACTAACGTTTACCCTAGCATCGCATGGACCGTATTCAGCAGAGCGGTCCGGGTAAACGGCTTTTCGAGCAGAGTTACGCCGGGTTTCAACATTTCCCGGTTCGCCATCAGTTCACCTGTGTACCCGGACATGTATGCGACCTTCAAGGTGGGGTGCGAAGCGTGCAGGTGTTCCGCCAATTCAGGACCGCTCATGCGGCGCATCACTACATCAGTCAACAACAAATCGATCGGACCTGAATTCGACTCCACCAATTCGAGCGCGGACTTTCCGTCATTCGCTTCGACCACGGTATAGCCGTGTTCTTGGAGGAGTTGTCGAGTCAAGGCGCGCATGATTTCGTCGTCTTCCACCAGCAGGATTGTTGTCCCGTGCCGTTTCGGACTGACGGTCTCCACTTCCGGCTTGGATCCGAGGCCGATTTTGTGCTCCGCGTTGGGAAGATATATCTTAAACGTCGTCCCGTGTCCCGGTTCACTATAGACAAAGATGTGACCTGCACTCTGCTTCACAATTCCATATACAGTGGCCAAGCCCAAACCAGTTCCTTTGCCGGCCTCTTTCGTCGTGAAAAAGGGCTCGAAGATGCGTGACACTGTAGCCTCGTCCATGCCGCTGCCGGTATCGCTGACGGCGAGCAGCACGTATTTTCCTGCTGCCATGGCTTGGTGCTGCTCAGCGAACCCCTCGTCAAAGTTGACCGCGCCAGTCTCGAGAATAAACTTGCCGCCGCGCGGCATGGCGTCGCGTGCGTTCACCGCCAGGTTGACCACGATCTGGTCGAGCTGCCCAGGGTCTGCTTCGATGACCGCTGAGGGCGATCGGGACACGATGAGAACTTCGACATCGTCTCCCAGCAGCGGGCGCAGGAGCTTGCTGATGTCTTTTAGCCGATCGTTTAGATCGAGAACTTGGGTTTGGATTGCGGGAGTCCGGCTGAAAGCCAGCAGCTGTCTGGTCAAGGACGTGCCCCGCTCGGTTGCCTTGCGGATGTTCTCGACATAAGTCGAGGGTTCGGCAGCAGGAACAATGCGGTCCCGCAGAAATTCCGTGCAGGCGTTGATGATCGCTAGGATATTGTTGAAGTCGTGCGCAACTCCTCCCGCCAGTCGGCCGATCGCTTCCATCTTCTGGGACTGACGAAGCTGGCCCTCAGCCCGTTTTTGGGCAGTGACGTCGCGCGCAATCGCTGACGCTCCCATGATGTCGCCGCTCGCATTGCGCAAGGGAGACACGGAGACGGAGACATTCACGCGGCGTCCGTCTTTGGTCACCCGTACCGACTCATAATGCTCGGTGCTTTCCCCGCGTTTAATTTTCTGGAGAATCTCCGAGATTTCATCCGGACGATCACTGGGAATTAGAAGGGATATATGCTTGCCGACGATCTCTTCTGGTGAGTAACCATAAATGTGCTCGGCTCCCTTGTTCCAACTAGTGATGATGCCCTCCAAGTCCTTGCTAAGGATCGCGTCATCGGAGGAATCAATAATCGAGGCCAATCGGGATCTGTATTCGCCAATTTGCTCGGCCGATCTCCGATGTAGCTCCTCATTCGCCCTTCGTAGTTCTTCTGCGATTCTCTTGCGATCACTGATGTCGCGGATCGCGCTCAGCACGAACCATCCCGTCTCCGTAGAGACAGGACTGAGACTAATTTCTACGGGGAATTCCGACCCATTGCGTCGTCTGCCGTAAAGGTCGAGATCTGCTCCCATTCGTCGCGTCTTCGGCGTTTGCGCGAAGTTCTGGCGATGATGGTGGTGTTGGCCGCGATAGCTATCAGGTACGAGCATTTCGACCTTCTGGCCAATCAATTCCTCGCGGTCATAGGCAAAAAGCTCTTGTGCCTGTGAATTGACTTGAACAATTGTTCCGTCGCGATCAACGGCGACGATGGCATCCGGAAGGGCCTCCAACAGGTCATTCGAAAGGAGAACTGCAGCCATGGTTTTGGCCGACAGCGTGGGAGCGGGCCCACCGGGATCAGAGGAAGGTCGCAATGCACAAACTCCGCGGTTCAAACTATCGGTATCTAAATTTAGCTGGAACCCGCTTACCTGTAAAGGTGCGCCGCGGGAAATGGGAAGTGCTTTCTTGTCAGATACTTACTGGAAATAAGATATGCATTCCTACTGTGGTGAACGTGATCTAAGTCACCGGAAACGGTGACATCCGTCAAGGTGGACCTAGGAGCCCTTTGCAAACCTTAAAGAGGGAAGGGAAGAACGATGCTGACCATCCGCCCACCGCTTGAAATGCAACCCGATCTAGGAGTTGGTCGTGAAGTGCATGAAGGCACAGCCAACCTTACCGTCCCGCAGAGAGAGCGCCGGCGCGCGCTGATCGTACCCCTTGAGCACGGAGCATGGGGGATGCTGCTGGTTCCACTCGTGACGGGCGGAGCCGTCGGTCTGTTCAGCGGCGGGTGTCTTGCTCCGGTTCTCCTGTTGGCGACGGCAGTGCTGGCACTGTTTTGGCTGAGAACGCCGGTCGAAAGTTGGCTCGGCACCGGTACCGTCCGCGTCCAGACAAAGCAGGAGCGTCAAATCGTGCGCGCGGTTATCCTCCCACTTGCAACGGTTGCTGCAGTTAGCCGGAGCGCCCTGCTCTGGCAAGGGAAAAACTGCCAGCTGATCTTGCTTGGAATAATAGCCGACGTGGCGTTTGGGGCACAGATTTTATTGAAGAAAGCGGGACGGGCCACGCGAATTGCGGCGGAAGTCGTGGGCGAGTTCGCTCTAACCTCGACCGCCCCCGCTGCGTACTGTGTAGTCACAGGACGGCTCGACGCGAGAGCTTGGGCGTTATGGCTAGTCAATTGGCTCTTCGCTGCCGATCAAGTCCACTTTGTGTGGCTCAGAATTCGCGGTATGCGGGCTGGGGTTTCGCTTTTCGCGAGCCGCTTACAGGTGGATTCTCTCTCATTCCACCTGACAAAAAAGTGCCGGTTCAATCATGTCCACTAAGCGGGCACTGGTGGACGTTTCCTGCTTTGCCTGACGGTCACCGGGTCGAGAAACTTCATCATGCTTCGTAAGCGCTCACCCACGCGTTCGATCTCGTGTTCCTGCTCGTGCTGGCGGGTGGCTTCGAACCACTCACGTCCCGACTCGTTTTCCGCGATCCAGTTCCGGGCGTAGGTCCCGTCCTGGATTTCTTTTAGGAGCTGCCGCATCGCCTGCCTTGTCTGGTCGGTGACGATCCTCGGGCCGCCGGTGTAGTCGCCGTGCTCCGCGGTATCGCTGATGGAATAGCGCATGTAATTGAGGCCGCCGCGATACATCAGGTCAACGATGAGTTTTAGTTCGTGCAGGCACTCGAAATAAGCAATCTCCGGCTGGTAGCCCGCTTCCACGAGCGTCTCAAAACCGGCTTTCACGAGGGCGCTGGCTCCGCCGCACAATACGGCCTGCTCGCCGAAGAGATCGGTTTCGGTTTCCTCTGTAAACGTAGTCTCGATCACGCCGGCGCGGGTCGCCCCGATTGCCTTGGCATATGAGAGCGCGAGCTGCTTTGCGGTTCCGCTGGCATCCTGGTGCACGGCCAAAAGCGCAGGCGTACCGCCGCCTTCAACGAATACTTCGCGCACGCGATGTCCGGGCGCCTTGGGCGCAATCATGGAAACGTCGATGTTGGCGGGAGGGCTAATGGTCCCGAACCGGATGTTGAAGCCGTGGGCAAACATCAGCGTCTTCCCGGCCGACAAATGGGGAGCAATATCCCGCTTGTAGACGGCAGGTTGCTCCGTATCGGGCACGAGAATCATGATGACATCGGCCCACGCGGCCGCGTCACTGACGGAAGCCACTTTCAAACCGGCCGCTTGGGCCTTTGTCCGAGACTCGCTGGTTTGCGGAAGGCCGACCTGCACTTGCACCCCGCTGTCTCTCAGATTGAGCGCATGGGCGTGTCCCTGCGAGCCGTAGCCGATGATGGCTACCTTCTTCGACCGAATCAATGCCGCCTCCGCCGCGTCTTCGTGATACATGTTTGCCATGGGTATTCCTTTCGAACAAGATTCTCTCGCGCTACACAGACTGCGAGAGGTCGTCCTCTGCCGTCGCCTGCGCTGGTTCTTCCGACGACGAAAGCGCGAGGGACGATTTATTCCCACGTCGCATAGCGACGATTCCGGTGCGTACCATTTCCAGGACACCGTAAGGACGAAGCACTTCCAGCAGTCCGTCGATCTTGTCCTCGCCGCCGGTGATTTCGATGATCAGGGATTCTGGCGCAACATCCACCACACGCGCGCGGAAAACGCTGGCCAGCTCCAACACGTGGGAGCGCGCCTCATGCGTGGCCGCGACTTTGATCATAGCCAGATCGCGCACAATTGCCGGCTCGGTCGTGATGTTTTCCACCAGCAACACGTTCACCAGTTTGTACAGGTTGGCTTCGATCCGGCGCGCCTGGTCATGGTCGGCATCGACGGTGATGGTCATGCGCGACACTTCCGGCTTTTCCGTGCGCCCCACGGTGAGCGAGTCGATATTGAAGGCGCGGCGGCGAAACAGCGATGCCACCCGGGTCAGCACGCCTGGCTTATTTTCGACGTACACCACGAACGTGTTCATCATATTGGATTACTCATCGGCAGCGGTCTCCACGATCGGACTCGGACGCCGGATCATCTCATGTAAAGCAGCCCCCGCCGCAACCATGGGATAAACGGTATCCTCCTGTTCGACGTGGAAATTAATCAGCACCGCTCCATCGTGCTGGCGGGCCGCTTGAACTGTGGGCACAACTTGAGAACGCTGAGTGACGGTCGCGTTCCGAATGCCGTAGGCTTCGGCGACCTTTGCGAAGTCCGGGTTCAGCAACGGTGTGGCCTGGTAGTTGCGGTCGTAGAAAAATTCCTGCCACTGACGCACCATGCCAAGAAAGCCGTTGTTGATGATCGCAATGTTGATCTTGAGATTCTCCTGCACAATGGTGGCGAGTTCACACATGGTCATTTGAAAACCACCGTCCCCCACGACGACCCAGACCTCTGCCTCAGGGCGCGCGACCTTTACTCCGATCGCAGCGGGCAGGGCAAATCCCATCGTACCCAAGCCTCCGGAGGTGATCAGCGAACGTGGCTCCTCGTGCTTGTAATATTGCGCTTCCCACATCTGGTGCTGGCCAACGTCGGTGACGACCACGGTGTTGCTGCCTCGTGCCTCCCGCCACAGGTCGTTGATGACGTGCGCAGCGTAGAGATGGCCGCTGTCCGGCAGGTTCTGAATATCGCGGACCGCGGAGTCACCTTTCAGACGATCGATGAAATCCAGCCAATCACTACGATCAAGGGACTCGATTTTAGGCAACATGGCATGCAGAACCTCCCGCAAATCACCCACCAGCGCCACATCGACCTTCACGTTCTTGTTAATCTCGGCCGGATCGATCTCCACATGAATCTTCTTGGCATTCGGAGCGTAGGTTTTCAGGTTCCCAGTGACCCGGTCGTCGAAGCGCATGCCGAGCGCGATGAGTAGGTCGGCCTCCTGAATGGTGTGGTTCACCCAGGCTTCACCGTGCATTCCCATCATGCCCAGGTTGAGCGGATGAGAGGCCGGGAGCGCGCCCAAGCCCAACAGCGTAAGTGCGACCGGGATACCAGTGCGCTCGGCCAAGTCGCGTACTTCGCGCATTGCACCAGAGACAATTGCACCATGACCCAACAGGATTACGGGCCGTTTGGAACTGTGGATCAGCTCCAGCGCTTTTTCGTATTCCTTAGGAGCGGGGGAGAGATCGGGACGATACCCTGGCAACTGCGGTTTGGCGGCTTCCCAGTCGAACTCGCAAGAAGACTGTTGCGCATCCTTGGTGATATCCACGAGAACCGGGCCGGGGCGCCCTGAGCGGGCTACATAGAACGCTTCGCGCATAGTGCGAGCCAGTTCATCGGCCCGCGTTACCAGATAATTATGCTTGGTGATGGGCAGAGTGATGCCTGTGATGTCGGTCTCCTGAAAGGCATCGGAGCCGATCAGCTTGCTGCCGACCTGACCGGTAATACAAACGATCGGGGAAGAGTCCAACATGGCCGTAGCGATGCCGGTCACCATGTTGGTAGCTCCAGGACCGGAGGTGGCCACGGCGACTCCCGTTTGTCCGCTGGCGCGCGCGTATCCATCCGCCATGTGAGTGGCGCCCTGCTCATGCCGCACCAGCACGTGATGGATCTTGCTGTGCTTCAGGGCATCGTAAGCCGGCAGGATGGCGCCACCGGGATATCCGAAGACGTGGGTCACGCCTTCGTGCTCCAGGCATTCCCAAAGAATCTGCGCTCCAGTTTTTATCATGGTTCCAAGGTCCTCTGATCGCTGCCTCGCTCGCGCCTTGCCAGCCCAACTTGCCCACCAACGAGGCAGTTAACCCACGCTAGAGTGATTGTATCTGTAGAGTGATTGTATCTGTGCCGGTTGCGCCCGGTATCACACTCCCCACAGGTAATCTTCCTGCTGATCGTTTTCGTGAGTGCCCAACACCACGGACGGCGCGGCTCCATTCCCACTTCCGTCTCTTGAGGGATGCCCGACGGGGGCTAAACCGGCATGTGAATGGCCGGCTGCATTGCTCGAGCCGATGACAGGAGCGTGTGGCGATTCTACAGTAACACTCGGATGCAAACGCTCCCGATGCAGTTTTCGCATGAGTTCCAGGATGTGATTGTCCTCTACCGTTTTCGTGCTGTCGGCCAGCGCGACGAAGTAACGGTATATCTGATCAAGTTCGCGGCGGTCCAGCCGGAACCCCAGTTCTTCGCAGCGTAGGCCAAGGGCATGGCGTCCAGAGTGTTTGCCTAGGACGAAACGTGTGCTGGGAACTCCGACGGATTGCGGAGTCATGATTTCATAGGTCAATGGATTCTTGATCATGCCATCCTGATGGATACCCGCTTCATGCGCGAAGGCGTTCCGGCCGATAATTGCCTTGTTGGGCTGCACCGGCACTCCGGTGATTTCAGCTAACAATTGGCTCGATGGGAAGAGCTCTTCACTCACAATCGCCGTCCGAAACGCGTAGCGGTCGGGGCGGACGCGCATGGCCATTACAAATTCTTCCAGAGAGGCATTGCCAGCGCGTTCTCCGATGCCATTGATTGTGCACTCCACTTGCCGTGCTCCAGCGCCCACGGCAGCGAGGGAGTTTGCCACCGCGAGACCCAGGTCGTCGTGGCAGTGCACCGAAATCGTTACCCACTCGACGCCGTGAACTTGCCGCCGGATAGTCTGAATCAGGTCCGCAAACTCCGACGGAACCGTGTACCCAACGGTATCGGGAATATTGATGGCGGTCGCACCGGCCTCGATTACCGCCTGCAGCACGTCGCAAAGGAATTGCGGATCCGAGCGGGTAGCGTCCTCCGCCGAGAATTCCACGTCCGCGCAGAGGGATTTGGCAAAGCGCACAGCGTCGCGCGCTTGCTCCAGGCACTCTCGGCGCGAAAGCTTGAGCTTATATTGCAGGTGAATGTCAGACGTGGCCAGGAAGGTGTGGATACGAGGACGGGCGGCTGCCTTTAGGGCCTGCCAGGCTCGCTCGACATCGCCGTGGCAAGTGCGAGCCAGCGCCGCGATCACGGGCCGGCGAATCTCACGGGCCACCAGCTGCACGGAGTGGAAATCGCCATCGGAGGAAACAGGGAATCCGGCCTCGATCACGTCCACGCCCAGGCGGTCCAGTTGGCGTGCCATGCGCAGTTTTTCATCAGCCGTCATGCTGCAGCCCGGAGACTGTTCCCCATCGCGTAGCGTAGTGTCGAATATCGTTACCTGCTCTGTTTCCGACAAGTTGTTCCTCCCGGCCACCAACTCTTTCTCCGCAAAACGAAAAAGCCATCATCGTTTGTGGATGATGGCCCTTTCTGAAAAACCTCTCTGTCTTATGGCTGTATCATCCGACGCTTCCTAAGGGTGCAAGCACCAGGCCAAGAATGGCCACACTAAGGGCGAGCAGACGCAGTCGTACCTCGCTTGGAACTCGGTTCGCGTTGGATGCCAGTGGCTGCACTTTGTAAAAGAAATCCCCTACACACTCTGGGTTACTGTAGAGTAGCGGGCGGGCCTCGTCAATGGCTGTCTTGACGCCGCTCTATGCAAATTATCGTTGCTTGTCATCAGTTTCTTGGATCAACCAATCAGCCGCTTGACGTAGCTCTTGGTGGTTGCCGCAGGTCAGGATGTGACTCAGGTCACTGACATTACGCGCTCATTCGTGTGGCATTGATGCGTCTCGCCTCTCCTAGAGCCGTTCCCAACAATTTGAGAGGCACTACCTCCTGAGGCGCACGACCCTTGCTCGCGAGGGCCATGTACTCATAGAACACAAAGGGGATCAACGTGAAAGCAAAAAAGGGTGTGATCGGAATACTCACTGGCGGGGGCGACGTGCCCGGCCTGAATCCCGCCATCCGCGCCGTAACCATTCGCGCGCTGCGCGAGGGTTGCGAAGTGATTGGTATCCGTCGCGGGTGGGCCGGGCTGGTCGACATCGTCCGAGAAAAAGACTACGACAATAGCGAGAACTTTCAGACGTTGTCGGAGGATTTGGTCAACCGTACTGGCCGTACCGGCGGCACGTTCCTGCATTCCTCGCGCACCAATCCGAGCAAGGTGAAGAAGTCCAGCGTTCCGGCTCACCTGCAGTCAGCTTATAACGCCGAGACAAACGACCTGACCGCAGAGGTTCTCAAGAACCTGGATTGGCTCGGCATCGACTATCTCATCCCCATTGGCGGCGATGACACGTTGAGCTACGGCGTTCACCTTCATCAGGAAGGCGTGAAGGTAGTCGCCATTCCCAAGACCATGGACAATGATGTTCCCGGCACTGACTATTGCATCGGTTTCAGCACCTGTGTGACCCGAACCATTTCCATGACGAACAGCCTGCGCACCAGTGCTGGCTCCCACGAGCGCTTCATGGTCCTAGAAGTTTTCGGCCGTTATGCCGGGTTTACTGCCATGCTGCCCACCATGGCCGGAGCTGCAAACCGCTGCGTGATCCCGGAGCACAAATTCGACATCGAGCGGCTCGCCGAGTTATTGGTCTCTGACCGCCAGAAGAATCCCAGCCACTATTCCGTCGTTCTGGTTTCAGAGGGAGCGATGTTCCAGGGCGGAGAAATGGTCTTCGAAACTGAGACCAAGGACGCCTTTGGTCACAAGAAACTCGGCGGGATCGGGGACCTAGTGTCGGAGAAGCTGAAGGAGCTTTCTCCCAAGTACAACAAAGGTAAAACCATCGACGTCATTAACCAGAAACTGGGCTACCTGGTCCGCTGCGGCGATCCCGACGCCATTGACTCAATTGTTCCGATGGCCTATGGCAATCTCGCCCTGGACTTGTTGTTAGGCAAGATCCACGGACGACTAGTCGTTCTCAGGAATGGCCGCTACGATAACCTGCCCATCGACACCGTTACTGCCTCGAAAAAAATTGTCAATGTAAAAGAGCAGTACAACATCGACCGCCTCCGTCCCCATTACAAGAGCTTCGAGATGAAGCCTCTATTCATCATGACCAGCGAGGTGGGCTAGGGCTACCGGCGCAGCACGTACCGGTTGTGCGCCTGCGCGGATCGCGGAAGCTACTTCCGTCTTTCGCTGTCATTGAAAATAAAGCATTTCTTGGCTTTGTTTGGCAAAAAAGACTATCTGCCTCTTCCCAGATTGAATGTTCAGAGGAAGCGGCACTGTTTCGCCCCTGCGCTGTCGTTGCAGACGCTCCAGCTGGTCCATGGCGCGATAAAGTTGCCTGTCCAGGTGGGCCTCGTAGCGGAGAAGCTTGTCGGTTGCGTCCGCAGTAGGCAGGCTGAAGCTACGCGCTTCAGCATCTCGCGTGAGCTCCTCGCGCTCCGAAGCGTATCTCTTGAAGATGCTAATAGTTTCCAGCTGGTGTTCGATCGCTGCGAGAACTGCGGTGCTTCTTTTCTCGGCTTCTTTGTCGTCCATAGCCCCAGCGAAGTGGCTTTCCCCTTTGGCTGCTGGCGCGCCAGCGTAGCTACATTGAATGCGAACAAGCAGTCCCAAAAGCCGAATTCGCAAGAAATCTTTGCACGAGCCTCAGACCAGCGGCATCACTAAGCTTAGTGCCTTCTAGTGGCGTGTTATCTCGTGGATGAAGTCGACCTCTTTTTGACTGTACGGTTGTCCGTTAGCGCGGAGAATGTCGTGGTGCCAAACCTCAGGTTGGCGATCTATGTACGGGTGTTTCCAAGAGTCCCATGGATAGTAGGTCTGCGTTTTCCCAGCGACCAAGCCCCAATTGATGGCCGCCACTCTGTGTTGCTTAGCGATGGGCAACGATCCCTGAAACGTGCTGCCGGCGCCTCGAGCCATGTATTCGGTGCAGAGAATTGGGCGGTGGTACTGCTTGAGCCACACGATGCGATTTTCGAAACGGTTGGGCGTGGCGTAGTTGTGAAATGAGATTACGTCTGAGAGTTCGATCTGGATTTTTTCCATCCGGTCTAGCTTGTCTGCCGAAGACCAATCTCCTTCCCAGAGACCGCTCGTCAAGGGTTGCGTGGGTTGGGCCGCACGTACCCATTCGAAAACTTTCGGAAGCAATGCAAGAACAAGGTCTACTTTATTCTTAGGCTCTTTCTTTTCGTAACTGCCGGAGTTCGTGTTGCTGGGCTCGTTCCAGACATCCCAGCCGAGAATCCGCTTGTCTTCCGCGAAAGCCTCCACCACGCCTTTGGCGTAGGCTTCGAGGCGAGGATATTGCGCAGGATCCTGAAGCGCCTTCGCACCCGGGCTTTGCACCCAACCGGAATTGTGCACGCCGGCCCGAGGCTCGCGTTGCTTTCCCAACTCAGGGTTCGGGTCCCAGCAGGAATCGAAGAGCACGAAAAGTATTTTGATATGGTGCTTGTCGGCAATTGCGAGGAACGTGTCGATGCGCTTCTTGAAGCCTCGCGGATCCTGCTGCCAGAGCAGATCGTGCAGAAAAACGCGCATGGCATTTAGTCCGATCGTTTCGGCCCAGCCCAGTTCCAGGTCGATGCGTTTTGGGTCGAAGGTGTCCGCTTGCCACATTTCGAGTTGGTTGATCGCCGTGGCGGGAATATAGTTGCTCCCGACGAGCCAGGGCTGACTGGCATACCACTCGTTCGCGCTTTGTTCGGACCAACGAACGGTGCGAGGTTTCGACTGAGTCCCGGCAAGAAATGGAATGCTCAGGATCAGAATCAACGCGCTACAGCTTGCGAGCAGCTGTCGCGCCGCCGGGCGGCCGGCGGGGAAGGCAGCCCTCACCGGTCGCGGAATTGCATTGAGTTCGGGTTTCAGAGTTGCCATTCTATTCTCGATGCAAATTGGATTGCCAACGAATTGTTCGTCCCTCGAACCTTATGTGATCGATGAAGTCACTGAACTTCGCAGCCGCGGCGCGCAAGTGAGTTGCGAGAGACGAACTTCGCCTCCACGAGTTTCCGCAACTTGGTTGACTTCTCCGTGAGAGTCCTGTCCGGGCTTAGAAACCGCAAACGAGTAGCTCTGGTATGGTCAGGCAGCGGGACCGGAGATACGACCAGCAGATCGGGGACTGTCACCGAAGGTGAAAGGCTCGAGAATTATAAGCCGTGGTCAAACTCGAGAACGAAGCGCTTGGGCACTGAGAGAGTAATGCGCGTCGATTCAATAATATCTCTTGTTTTGTTTCTGGCCGGCTTGGCCGCGAGCCCTGCTCCTTCCCAAGACGCCGCTGGTCCCGGATCGCATCCCACAATCATATCCGTATCTTTCGCTGAACACCCTGACAGTACTGATGTGGAAGTCACGTTCAGTAAGCTCGTGCAAGCCGACGTGAGCACGCTCGAGCATCCAGACGGCCTCGTATTCGATTTGCCCGAATGTGAGCTGGCTCATCCGGGTCAACGCCTGGTAGTGAATCGCGGGTCTGTCTTTGCGGTGAGGACTGCCGTATTCCGTTCAGCGCCACCTATCGCAATTGCTGGGGCGAGTATTGTGACGCAAAGCGTGTGTGAGCCAAGGAACTATGCAAGCGAAGCCGACTGATATACATGCCTTTCGATGGGGATGGACGGCGTTCATGCTTCTGACGACGTCGGTTCCTTATTTGATTTTCTGGTTCCAGACACCAGCAGATCATCGCTACTCCTGGATTCTCCCGCCATATCCTGAGGATTCGTTCGGCTACATGGCATGGTCACAGCAGGCCGCACACGGAAGCCTACTGTTTCGAATGAAATACACGGGGTTACCGCAATCGTCCTTTTTGTTCCAACCATTTTTCCTGGTCTGTGGATGGATTAGCAGGTTGTTCGGATGCGATATCGGGATCGTTCATTGGGCGCTCAAGGCGGTGGGCGTCGTGTTATTTTTTGTCGCTTTCTACAAGTACACCGACTGGCTTGAACTCAGCCGATTTCGATCCATTGTTGCTTCGGTCCTCGTGGGTATCTCCTCGGGAGTCGGCGGGCTTTTTGCTTTCTTTGGTCTTGTGGATCGATGGCGAATTGTTCCAGCTGACTTGGGTATGCCGGAGATGAGCACCTATTGGTCTCTCTTGTGGAACCCTCTGTTCCCATGTTCCTTGACCTTGATCATGCTCATTATTTACTGGTTGGATCGGGGGACACGCAACGCTCGCAAAATCAATTTCTGGCTCGGCGGTTTTGCGACAGGCGTTCTAGCCTTGATACACCCATACGCATTACCTATGCTGTTTGCGTACGCCGTGATCCTCACTTTAGCGCGACGCGGACCCAATGCACTGGGATTTCTGTTTCGGTTCTTTCTAGCTTCGTTTCCCTTCGTCCTTTACGTGGCACTGGTATCGACATTGCAGCCCCTCGTGTCGCGACACAGTGCTAGGGGTGAAATGAAGAGCCCCGGTCTCCTCGACTATTTGCTCGGATTCGGACTTCCATTGCTGATTTGCGCTGCAGGTCTGACGGTGAAACCGGGCCAGTGGCTGAAACGCTATTGGCAACTCGTCTTATGGTTTCTTCTGTGTCTGGGATTCGCTTTCCTTCCATTCTGGTTTCAAAGAAAACTCATCTTTGGTGCGCACATTCCTTTATGCATCCTGGCGGCGATTTCTCTCGATTTAATTCTAACTAGGGTTTCATGGCTCAGGAGCCGCAATTGGGCTTCTGTGAGTGCTGCGATTTTCCTCTCTCCATTGCTGATCGCAACTCCGGTGTATCAGTTGCTTAACGCGAGCAGGGAAGTCAGACGCAACGCCGGCGGTTCGTATTACATCAGCAACGAAATGCTGGAGGGCCTGAAGTTTCTAGAAGATCACAGCAGACCCAACCAGATTGTATTTGCCACCTACGCAACCAGCCGCTTGATTCCAGCGTTTTCCGGGAATACGGTCCTATGGGGTCATTGGGCGATGTCGGTGGATCTCGAAGAGAGGCGGAAGTGGAATGCACAGCTTTTTGACGACAACCCGAATTGGCAAGACCCGCAGAGATCGGACGACTTTTGGAGAACGGGCATACAGTATATTTTCGCCGACGGGGACCTCAGAAACTCCATCGAGCAAAATCCAAACATGTGGCGGGTGATCCTCAGCGACGCGGACAAAGTGTTTGCAAATAATTCTGTAGTGATCTACAAGCATCGTACTGGGCAGTCTTGAGCTTGCGTGGTGGGCCGTTGCGCAGTCTCCGCTACTGGGTCCTGCCCATGCCAGAACCTTCCGCCTCGCGGGGTGTGAATTCGAGGACCGCAATTCCGTCGGGCGTTCCCAACAAACGCTCGTTGTGCGTCGCTGAAGCGCGGGACTCGATAAAATGTAGCGTTTCATAGGAAGGCGCAAACCCGAGGGCCAGAAAGCGTTCCCGCCGCCGCACCGGTGCTTGCAGGAACCTCGAGACGATCTGGATCGCCTCGTCATTGAGCGCGCGTGGCAGCCCCAACACCGGCACACTGAGTTTGTAATAGGTGAGCGGCGCAAACATCGCGTCGTCCTTTACTGCCGCGCCCACGGGCATGGGCCTGTGGTCAGCCTCCGGCAGATCGCTGCAGATCAGCACGGGAGCGTTGTCGGCAGAGGCGTTCCTCTCGGCGAGTTCCAGGGCGTATTTCCAGGTGTATCCGTGGTGCTGCGAGGCTGGGGACGTGAAGGTCGGGTAAGCCATACTCGCAACCACGGCTACGCAGAATGTCAATCGCAGAGCGCGGGAATCAATTCGACTGACGAGCCAAGCCCAGCAGAGCGCCACTCCTGGAAGCGCGACCAGCCGGTAACGGTACACAAAAATGTGGATCGATGTCTCGACGCTCACGCCATAAAGAATCAGAATCGGAATGAGGCCCAAGGATGCGCAAAACAAAATACGCCAGCCCTCCAAACGGTTTTGTACATCGACCTTTCGGGTGGCAGCGGCAACCAGAACGGAGCCGCCGAAGATATACGCCAACCAGCCTGGAGCGAGCGTCCAGCCTAGTTCCGACAACCCCGGGGCTTCGTCGAAAACGTGGGTGCCGCCGGTGTGGAACATGTACTGCAGACCGGGAATCACCGGCAGGAACACTAAAGCAAATACAGCGAGCGCCACGCCACCCTGATGCCGAAACACCTTGCGGTCGCCAATTTTGATCGCGACAAAGCAAATGGCGAGAGCCGGGAGGATGACGATCATTAGGAAATGGAAGTAGACGATGCATGCTGCCAAGAGGCCCAACAGAGCTGCGAGCCAGTTTGAATTGTTCTGCCTTAGGCGAACCAGGGTCAGAATCGACGCGTTGATTGCCAGCGCTCCAAACGCATAAGGCCGAACATCAATCGCCGCAAAAATGACCAGGGGATGAACGCTGAAAATGACGGCAGCTATGATGGCGACATCCCGGTCGAACAGTTCCCGGGCGGCGCGATACAGCAGGTAGACGGCGCCCAGCATAGCGAGAATGGAAAGAACTCTGAGCGCGACCTCGCCTGTCCCCGTAGCTTTGGTCCAAAGCCAAAGAATGTATGAATAAGCGGGGACGTTGGGCCATCCCTGGCGAGACAGTATCTCCGAGAAGCCTCCTTTGATCAGGAAGTACGAGACGGTCTCATCCAGCCACAGCGGTGCTCGGATGGCAATGAACCAGAGAGAAATGGATACAGCAAAGGTCAGGGCGTAAATCGCGTACAGCAGGCGGTCCTGTATGAAGGGAAGGCCCGCAGGCTGCGCCTCGGTTCTTCCGGGTGCTTCGACTTGAGCCACTGTGTCGGACATTTACATTCGTATGGCGTAGAAGCGCAACTGAAGTGCCAAGAATCAAGGCGGGGCGTATGCCGTGCACCTTCAGTATGTTAGACGCCGATATTAATATGTTCCTTCTCGCACCCTGCGCGCTTTCGCCCAACGATGGGGTTAGCGTGCCCGGCAGACCGGGCGGCATGCGACCCCTAGATCTCTGATCGTTGAACCAGAACCGCCGCGTTGTTGTGCCACGGTCTTACCGTACTGCTATGGCGGATCGTGCTGGGACCAAACACGTCCGTCACCAGCGCGTTGATACCATCAATCGTGAAGTAAGCGACGTCGTCGCCTGTTAGGTAACGGTCAGACGCGGCACAAAGCCAATGAATAGGACTGGCGGAGATTACCCAATCCTTGAAGAGCAAGCTCCCGTTCGGTGCCATAGCTTGATCGATCGCACGCAAAAGCGACCGACGGATATCAGAGCGCACATGGTGCATGACGTCCGAGAGGACGACGAGGTCGAAAGACGCTGGTTCACGGCGCGCCACCTCTGCGACGGTTTCCTGGCGAAAGACCACGGAAGAAGCAGGCCCACGGTAAAGCCGCCCGACGTTTGGGGTGATATCGATGGCCGCCACCGAGGCCGTTGGATAGGTGCGGGCGATTCGCTCCGTCATGGCGCCTTCGCCACAGCCAACCTCCAGGATTTTTTGCGCCTGAGGCACCCACGCGCTCATGAGCTCGGCGAGCGCGTCGAGGTTGATGAAAATTCGCCGATAGGCCTCCGCCACGCCGCGCTCGTATGGGCCGAGCAAGCGCCTGATTAGCGGGCCGGGGGGCATAATGGATTGACCTTGCAGTGATTCGAATTAACGCGCTCTGACTTTATCACGAGAGCAACTCCTCCCTAGTTTTCTAAAACCTCTGCGCTTTGAGTCGCGATCGGACGCGCTGCACAATCCGTGAATCCCTCACGTACCTGTGCCATCCCGAAGGGCCGAGTGCGAGCAACTTCAGAAAAACCTGTGACGGGCTCACAGGTTCTCCGCGGGACGCAGCCGAGAGGGCAGAGTTCACCGCGATCGACGCCATTCCAGCCCGCTCCACCTTTGCACGCAGATTTCCTGTCACCGGCAAATTTTGCAGGTGCCGGGCGAGGACCGTGGTCAACTGCGTCTCCCATTCTTCCGGCAGCGCCTTGCGAGCTGCAGTTTGCGACGCGGGGTGGACGCGGAAGGCACTCAAGGTTTCGGCGATGAAACGCACTGGGCCGAGCGCTCCCAGTCGCAACCAAAGATCCCAATCCGCTGAAAACCAGAGCCCTTCATCCAATCCACCGGAACCAATCGCAGCGTTTCGTCGAAACACCGGCGAGGGTATCGCAATGAAGTTCTGAATGAGCAGTCGCTCGATAAATCGCTCCTGCGGCACATCGCCTTCCGGAAGCGGGCAGGTCCACGGTCCAAGTTCTCGTCCGTCGGGGCCTACGAAAATCGCGTTGTGAAGAACGAGCGCGTCTTCTGCGCTTTCCATCTCGCCCCGAAGTCGCTCGATCCTGCCCGGAAGCCAGAGGTCATCCTGATGAAGAAAGCAGGCCCAATCACCCGTAGCTTCCCGCAAGCCGATATTGCTGACGGCCACCCAGTTTCCGATTCTGCGGGGAGTAAGTAGTCGAATCGGAAGAACTTTGGCAAAGTCGCGCACAATATCGAGCGTGCGATCTGAGGAGCCGTCATCGACAATTACCAACTCTATCCCGTCATGTTGCCCCCGCACACTTTCGAGCGCAGCGGCGATGAATCGCTCGCCGTTGTAGACAGGCATGACAACTGAGAGGAATGGATGCATTTTGTATCCCTATCGTTAACGGTCCTGCATCGCATCAGGTGCACGTGGAGCCATTATCTTTTTGCAACCGAGCATGATCGCAGCGCCCGCCGCGACCAAAAAATAGGACACCGCTATAAGGATTCGATTGGCCAAGGCCCACTGTGCCGCCACCGCCAGTGGCGTTCCGAAGACTTTGAGAGCAGTCACGGCGGCCAACTCGTTCACGCCAAGTCCACCCGGAGTCAACCCAATGACAGACACAATGATGACAAATGGTATCGCCGCTGCCATTTGCCAGAGAGAAATATGCACACGGATCGCTTCCGCAGTCTGAATCTGCATCAGCACCACCACGCAAAAGCGACCCATAGAAAGCATCACGAGACGACGTGCCAAGCTGGCATTCAAGACGCCTGAATGCTGCAGTTCCCAGAAACTTCGCAAGATCCGGTTACGGGGTGCTGCGGTTCTGGCGTTGTAGGAAGCGGCAAGCCACCGGATCAGCCGGATCGAGGGACTGACTGCCAGCAGTGCCAGCGCGGTCATGGCAAGGGCAGACCAGGTCCACATCATCGCACCGCCGCTATAGAACCATGTTGCCCATGATGCCACCGCCAGAAAGGCGACGGTCAAGAGGTCAAAGCCCTGCTCCAACAAAGTGCCAGCCGTCCCGCGTTTCAAGGGCCTGCCCTGGACGTAAGTTCCCAATGTCCGGGCAGTCGCCATGGCAATTTGTACGGGAAGGAGCATTCCCAGCGCCAGCCCCGCGCTGGTCAGGGTGAACGATGTGGTCCTTGACGGTACAGAATCAGAGGAGCGGCGCCAGGCGGCGTCAATGCTCCGCCACTTTTCGCTGGAAAAATAAACCAGCAGAACATTCAGCGCGACCAGTTTAGCGAACGCGATCAGGCTGACGTTTCGCAGTTGTTGCGCCGTCACGCGAAGATCGATGTTGCTGACTTTTATCAGCAAGGCGATCAGGACAATGCCCAGCGCGGCCGACGCGACTGCCAGGAGAGCGCGCCGCAGAGTCACTAGCGCCGCCTGAGACCGAGAATGCTCAGGAAAAAGCTGCTGAAGGTGATCTCAGCACCCAGAGTCAGAGAGAAGACTGAGGGCATGACGATGCGCAGCATCTGCTCAGGTTGCAACGCGCCAAAGCTGCCCTGAGCCCAATGGGAAACAGCCCAGATGGATCCGCCCATGCCAACGACCATCAGCAAGCCGCCTAGAAGCAAGCCCGTTTCCAAAGTGATCCAGCGAAAGAGGCGATTCAGGCGGGGGTCCTCGGGCAGCAAGCCTTCCGTGATGGCGAAAACCTTGGTGAAGATTGCGAACGAAATAAGTTGAAAACCGAGCAGCACGGAAACGAATGCATACAAAAGCGTATGCACGTCAAAGCCAATACCGTGGAACATGCGTGGCCCGGGCAGTAATAGCGCGCACCCAGTCAGCCCCAAAATAATCATGAGGCTTCCGGGGTAAAGGAAGACCCAGCGCGGGCTATACATCAAAAGAAAACGAAGATGCCGCCAGCCATCGCGCCAGGTGCGCAGGTGCGGCGGATGGTTGCGACCGTCCGGAGATAGTGTCGTGGGAACTTCGCTGACCTTCATCCGCAGCAGACTGCCTTTGACGACCATCTCGCTGGCGAATTCCATGCCCGTCGAACGTATGTCCATGCGCAGGAAGCTGTCCTTGCGAAAGGCACGCATGCCGCAGTGGAAGTCTTTGCAAGTTGAACCGAAAAACAATCTTCCGATGCCGGTGAGCACAGGGTTTCCCAGGTAACGATGCAGGAAGGGCATTGCCTGCTCGGCGATGCCTCCGCTGAAACGATTGCCCATCACCAAGTCTGATCCAGCACGCAATGGTTCCACGAAACGGGGAATGTGGGCGAAATCATAACTGTCGTCAGAGTCTGCCATGAGCACGTATTTCCCGCGGGCGGCGAGGATGCCGCCCTTTAGCGCGTTGCCATAGCCTTTCTCTGCTACGTTAACTACTTGTGCGCCTTCCGCTTGCGCGATCTCGACCGAACCATCGGTTGAGCCATTATCGGCCACGATCACTTCGCCCGATATGCCCGCCTTCTGAAGAGTAGCAATCGCCTTGCGCACGCACACACCAACAGTCTCCCGCTCATTCAGGCAAGGCATAACGACAGACAACTCAACCCGTTCTTGCGTAGCTGCAAGCGCGTCCAATTTCTGGTCGAGAACGGCCGCGGAGGTTTTAGTCTCGAGACTCATCGCCGAGCTTATATAGTCGAATGGATGTTAATTCAATTTGGAGGCTATCAACGGTGGCCATTGCAGGTCCATACAACTCGTCACAATATGTTGTGACGGTCGTCACAATGGACTCACATCAAGAGCGGGATAATTGCTCAAGTCTTCAGAGCTGATAGCAACGTCTGTATGATACAGGTCACCGGTGAGTTCCCATCCTTTTGAACGATTGACTGGCAATCTGCGCCAGAAACCGATACTGCTGGGCGCACTGCTCGTGCTTGCCACTCTGCTGTTGTATGGCCCGGTCGTGCATCATCAGTTTCTGGTGTTTGACGACGACCCCTATGTCACCAAGAACATTCATGTCAGCACGGGTTTGAATCGCGGCAATGTGGTTTGGGCTTTTACCAGTTTCCACGAGGCCAACTGGCATCCGCTCACCTGGATTTCCCACATGGCGGATTGTCAACTGTTTGGCCTGCATTCCGGACCTCCTCACTTCGTCGATGTCGCGCTGCATGCAGCCAACGTTTTGCTCTTGTTCTTGCTGCTGCAAAGGGTCACCGGCGCCGTCTGGCGCAGTTTCTTCGTGGCCGCACTCTTCGCCGTGCACCCGTTGAACGTGGAAACGGTCGCCTGGGTGGCGCAAAGAAAAAGTCTGCTCAGCACGCTTTTTTCCTTACTGACGATTGCTGCCTATGGCGGGTACGCTCGGCGCCCCGAGTGGAAGAAGTACCTGGTCGTCGTAGCTATCTTTTCGCTGGCGCTGATGTCTAAGCCCATGGCAGTAAGCCTCCCGTTTGCCTTGCTTCTTCTCGACTACTGGCCGCTAGAACGGTACGAGGTTCTCCCATTTCGACGTAAGTGGTTGCGGTTGTCGGTGGAGAAGCTGCCACTATTCTTGATGAGTGCAGCGAGTTCCGCCGTGACCATGGCCGCACAGCGTTCTGGCGGCGCTGTAGCAGATGCATCTGCGTTGCCTCTCACCGTGCGTGTGGGAAATGCCATCGTGTCCTACGTGGCATACATTGGGAAGACAGTTTGCCCCGTCAACTTGTCTGTCTTTTATCCACACCCCGAGCACTCGTTGCCATGGTCGGACGTAATCGCAGCGGCGATCATCCTGGTGGCAATCACGATGGCGGTATTGTATTTTCACCGCACTCGCTACTTGGCGATGGGCTGGTTTTTCTTTGTCATAACTCTGATTCCAGTAATCGGAGTTGTTCAGGTCGGACGCCAAGCCATGGCCGACCGTTACGCTTACGTTCCTAGCATTGGCCTTTTTATTATGCTCGCATGGGGCTTAAGCGATCTCGCCGTTGCGACCGCCATACCTCGGGTTGTACCAGCGTTGGCTGCACTGTGCCTGATCTTGGCATCGGCTGAGGCTACCACCCGCTACCTGCCTTACTGGCAGAATGGCGTGAAACTGTTTACGCGGGCGGCCGTCGTTGCCAGCCGACCAGACCCTGCAATCGAAGAGGCTCTTGCGGACGCCCTGGTTTCCGCCGGCCGGTATGATGAGGCCTATCAGCACTACGGAGAAGCGTGCGGATTGCGTCCAGGTTATGCATTCTGCCATTACAACATGGCAGAAATTTTGTTTAATCGCCATCAACTTCGAGATGCCTTGCAGCAATATCAACTCGCGGTGACGCTTACCGACAATAAGGACATGGCACTTTCAAGCTTGATCAATTCTGGCGAAATACTATTGGACCTCGGTGATAACCAAACCGCAGAGATGAGATTAGCGGCGGCGCTGCAGATTGATCCCAATAATAACGCTGCGTTGCAATTGCGCCAACGGGCCTCCAGTCAGCGGAATGGCGAGAACCGTTGAGGCGCGCTCAAGTATGAGATCTTCCGCTAACAAGGCCTATCCCGTTGTCCGATCAATTTTCATTCTCCTGGTGCTGATCAGCGCCTTGTGCGCCGGTTTGCACACAGTTGCGGACTACGACATGGGCTGGCAACTTGCGACTGGCCGCTACGTAGTTCAACACCACCAGATTCCCCGCACAGATGTTCTGTCGTTTACTTCAGCTGGAAAACCGTGGGCATATCCGCCACTTGCAGGAGTGCTGTTTTACCTGACGTACACTGCGTTTGGCTATGCCGGCTTGAGCTGGTTTTGTGCGCTGGCATGCCTCGCGGTTGTGGCTTACCTGGTGCGCCGGGGAGACATCGGCAGTGCAGTCTTGGCTATGCTTGCGGTTCAGTCCATTGCCGCCCGCACAGCTCCGCGGGCCGACTTATTCAGTACCGTCTTCTTCGCTCTCTTTCTCGGTGAACTCTGGGCTTACCACTGCTCGATGCGTTCGCGGCCCTGGTTGCTGCCTGTGATCATGCTGCTCTGGGTTAACCTCCACCCGGGCTTCATCGCAGGAGTGGGGGTCATTGGCGCATACCTGCTGCTTGAGATCTCAGATTTGCTGTTTGCTGAGCGTCGCCAGGCCGCACTTCTGCGGCTACGAATATGGCCCTGGCTCGCGGCATGTGGAACGGCCACGCTGGTGAATCCATGGGGCCCAAAAATCTATGTCGCTTCACTCACCTTGTCGGGACTCGCAGCGCCAGCCCAGGGAATGCTCAATAGCAACACTTTCATTGGTGAGTTCCAGGGCGTGCCGCTTTCATCCCATTTGCTGTACCAGCTCATCGACATCAGGCACATGGAGAATGGCTTCACCTGGTTGCTATTGCTGGCGCTCGTTGTGGTCGGGCTTTTCCTGTGGAAACAGCAGGTTGGGGCTGCGCTCATTGCTTTGCTTGCGCTGTATTTCGGACTGGCACATGCGCGCTACATGGGGATGTTCGCCATTACCGTAGCCACCCTCGGCGGGACCTTGCTGAGTGAGCTATTCGTTGGCAGCACCAGTATCATTTCAACCGTCGAGACCGAGAAAACTACGGCATCGCGAATCCGCGTCCCGATCCCGATTGCCATAATCGTCACCGCCATTTTCTGCGGAGTTTCGCTACTGCATATTGTGGACTTTGTTTCGAGCCGCACGTACGTGGTTTTCAATGCGGATTGGAGGTTTGGCGCAGGAGTATCGTCATGGTTTCCAGCCCACGCTGCGGCTTTCATCCAACGCGAACAGTTGCCGGGGAATATTTTCGAGGAGTATGCGCTGGGCGGCTATGCGGCCTGGACCCTCGGCCCCGAGTATCCTGACTTCATCGATGGACGCGGAGATCGCCTCAGCCCCGATCTCGTGGTGGAACAACGCAAGCTCTACGGCGAGAGCCCCGATTCACAGTTGTGGAAGACCGAATCCGATCGCTGGAATCTGAATGTTCTACTGATCGCTACATCCGGATTCCGCGGGCTACAGAAGATGGATCCGTTTGCATTCTGTCAGAGTGCAACGTGGCGTCCGGTCTACATGGATGATGTCTCGCTGGTGTTTCTGCGGAACACCCCACAGAATCGTCCATGGATCGACCGCTCGCAGATCGACTGCCGGACACAGCAGCTCACTTCGCCTGCGTCCGCTTCGCGCCCGGCGCTTTACGATTTCTATCTGAATTCCGGAGCGCTGTTATTCGAATTGCACCGCGACCAGGAGTCGGAGGAGTCACTGCGACGCGCTTCCGCGCTCTACCCCGAAGATCCGAATGTGCATTTGCTGCTCGCTTCTTTGTTGCAGCGGCAGCAACGTTACCGTGAGACTGAGCAGGAATATCGCGCTTCCATTGCACTCAATCAAAGCAGCGGGGCCTTGTACTCTCTCGGATGCCTCTATGCCTACGAGGGTCGTAACGTCGAGGCAGTCGAAGCCATTGAGCGCGCCGCGAAGGAATCCACCGAGCCGCTCGATATCTACATGACTCTTGGAAAAGTTCAAATTGCGCTGAATCATCCCGACCAGGCGCTGGCTGCGTTCGCAGAGGCGGAGAAACACAGCCCGTTTCGTAACGGTGGCGAATCTCTTGCCCCTGAACTATACGCCGAGATTGCGGAAGGGAACTCCGAAGCACACAGGCTCCTCGGACACTGGCCTGAAGCGATCGCTTTTCAACAGGAAGCGACCCGGAGAACTCCCTCGGTCGTGAGCCGCTGGAACAGGCTCGCTGACCTCTACGAAGCGACTGGGCAGATGCAGCTTGCTGTCGAGGCCCGGCAACGTGCCGCCGAGTCACAGGATCCGAACGCAACCCGTTGAGGCAGGATGAGTCACGTGATCCACGTCACATTTGCCTGTGATGGTGCATGCTGTCCTCCTGGCCCCTGCGCAGATAAGGTAAGCAGGGCGTAGAGATTATGGCGGATCGAAACTGAATAATGTGGCACGTCGGATGCCCTCAAGGAGCGGAATTTCTTGTGTTGCTCTGAATTTGAAAGGCGCAGGTGGAAGGAGAGAACGACGAATGCCGAATGAAATAGTCGAGCAGGCAACAGGCGGGTCTAATTGGCAAGCGAAACAGGTCTACGCAATGGCGGTAATTAGCCTCGTGGTGGGGCTGGCAATCGGATACCTGTTCCGCGGATCGCAATCGCAGGCGCCAGCGCAACCCGCGGCCAATGCCCAGCCCACGGCCCCGGCAGGCGGCATGGGCGGAAAGATGCCTAGCCTTGAAGAAATGAAACAAATGGCCGAGAAGAAGGCGGAACCGCTGCTGGAGAAACTGAAGAGCGATCCGAACAACAAAGATCTTCTCGTTCAAGTCGGCAATATTTATGAAGCTACGCACCGTTTCAAGGATGCTGCGACCTTCTATGGCCGGGCATTGCAGGTCGATCCAAAGAATATTGTCCTGCGCACCCAAATGGCTTCGTGTCTGTATTACGACGGCGATGTTGACGGGGCGATTACTCAACTGCAGCAGTCGCTGCAAGATAGCCCCAAGGATGCCAACTCGCTGTTCAACCTCGGCATGATCAAGTGGCGGGGAAAAAAGGACAGCAAGGGAGCGGTGGCGGCTTGGCAACAACTGCTAAAGTTGAATCCGCAGTTGAGCCCGGACCGCAAAGCCCAAGTGCAGAAATTAATGGCGGACGCTCAGATGCAGGGCAAGAGCTAGCGCCATGCCTGCAGAAACGCGACTCGCGGCGGTTTTGGTCGGCAAACGGAACGGAATCTGAAGGAGCAACTGAGCAATGACGGATACAAATCGAGCAACTTCTATCGAGCAATGGACAAGCGTGCAGGCTTACGTGTTGGCAGTCATCTGCCTGCTGGTGGGAATCGCTGGCGGCTGGTTCATTCGGGGCTCCCAGAGTCCAGCGGCCGTTGCGTCTGACGCGGCGAGTGCATCCGCGGCCCCTGCCATGACCGCAGACGCGAGCACACCAACTCCGGCGCAGATGCAGAAAATGGCCGACACGCAAGCTGGACCCTTGATCGCGAAGCTCAAGGCAGATCCGGCCAATGTTGAACTCTTGGAAAATGCCGGGAACATCTATTACGACGCGCAGCAGTACCCCACAGCCATCGAGTACTACCAGCGCGCGCTGAAGGTGCAGCCCGCCAACACGGGCGTTCGCACCGACATGGGGACCGCCTATTGGTACACCGGTGACGCCGATACCGCCATCGCGGAATTCCAGAAATCGCTCTCTTATGAACCGAACAAGGCCAACACCTTGTTCAATCTTGGAATCGTCGAGTGGCAGGGCAAGATGGATATCGACAAAGCTACCGAGGCTTGGCAGAAGTTATTGGACACGAATCCGAACTATGAAGGCAAAGACAAGGTTCTGGAACTGATGGCACAGGCGAAAAAGCACTCTGGAGTCAAACCCGGAACGCCGGCAAAGCCCCTGCAATAGATTCGATCAGGGCCTCGCTTTACGCCTGACACGCCGGATGCTCTATCCTTTTAGGAGCCGCGCCTCGTTGCTGTACCTTCCGAATCTCTGCCCAGGTTGCCCATGCGCTGAGGGTCGCGAACCCAACCGTCCCCACAAAGTCGGACGCGCCGGCCGTCATCTGCTGACGAAGCAGGGCTGGATCGGATCTGATTTCGTGGGCCTAACCGCGTCCTCAAACCCATCGTGATCCAGCCCTGCATTGTCCCCTAGGCAAAACGTTAAGCAGCTTCGGATAGCGTCATGCCGAGAAAAGTGAAAACTGGTGCACCCAGCCCAGCATTCATCGATCTTGCATAAACCGATCTCGGCTCAATTAGAGTCGCAGTGGAGGTCTTTTCGTCTCTGTCCGTGCGTTGTTTTCACCGGAGTGATCATTCACGAGTAAGACACCGGTCAGATTGCACAAAGATCCGTTTACCCAGAGTGCATCGGACTTGCCAAAACTAGGGCTCCTTCGGCTCTGCTGCTTGCAGCTCTGATTTCACTCAGTTATAAGTGGGACTCGAACGGTTTACCGCTGGAAACCAGGCTCGGAACGGGTGATTCTCCGCAACCGAAGGCGCGTTTTGCCCCTTCGCCCATTCCCTATCTGCAGGTTGATCGCACAAGGCCTTGCGAATCTTGAGTTTAGTCCTTATGCTGGGCTGGCAACGCGATTGCCACTTCGTCAGCGGGGTGCCGTGGGGCTTCTATCTTTTGCAAGCGTTTCCTGCAGCCGGTGCAACGTTGGCGATTCCGAGTCAGAATTCCGATTCGCTCCCGGGGTAACACACTATGCAACGAGCGATCTTCAAGGCAGCGATCGTAGGTGCCGGACCGGCGGGCCTGACCGCCGCGTACGAGTTGTCGAAACATAAAGTCCCAGTGGTTGTCCTGGAGAGCGATCCCGAATATGTCGGCGGAATCTCTCGCACCGTCAACTATAAGAATTTCCGCTTCGATATTGGTGGGCACCGATTCTTCTCCAAGTCCCGCGAAGTCGAAGATTTGTGGACCGAGATTGCCGGCGAAGATATGCTCGAGCGTCCCCGGTCGTCTCGCATTTACTACCGGGGCAAGTTCTACACGTATCCTTTAAAACCCTTTGAGGCACTGGCGAAGCTCGGTTTGATCGAATCGATTCTCTGCGTACTCTCGTTTGGGGCCGCGCGCCTCCGTCCGACGCGCAACGCCAAGACCTTTGAAGACTGGGTTTCCAATCAGTTTGGCGAGCGCTTGTTCCGCATATTCTTCAAGACCTATACCGAGAAGGTGTGGGGGATGAGCTGCAACGAAATCTCCGCGGATTGGGCAGCGCAGCGGATTAAGGGGCTATCGCTTGGTTCGGCCATCAAACATGCCTTTTTCGCCAAGAGCGAATCCAAAGATCGCAAGCGGGTTGTGAAGACGATGATCGACACGTTCCGATATCCGCGGCAGGGACCGGGAATGATGTGGGAGGCGTGCGCACAAAAAGTCCGCAAGCTGGGCGGCGCGGTGATGCTCGGCCGCAAAGTTGTTGGCTGCCGCTTTGAATGCGCAAACAATTTCTGGGTCGTGACGAGCCGCAATGCCAACGGCGAGTTAGAAGAATACCTCGCCGAACACCTTGTCTCGTCCATGCCAATCCGGGAACTGGTGGCACAGATCGAACCACAGCTCCCGGAAGCGGCCATCCAGGCGGCGCGCGCTTTGCGGTATCGCGACTTCCTGACCGTTGGACTGATCGTGAATGACCGGGGCCGTTTCTCCGACAACTGGATTTACATCCACGATCCGAGCGTGCAGGTCGGCCGCGTGCAAAACTACAAGTCGTGGTCGCCCGAGATGGTTCCCGATGCCCGCTATAGCTCCTTCGGTCTGGAATATTTCTGCTTCGAAGGTGATGGACTGTGGTCCACGAGCGACCGGGAGCTGATCGAACTAGCTAAGCGGGAAATTCAAGAAGTAAATCTGGCTGCCAGTGCGGATGTGGTCGATGGATGTGTCATCCGGCAGCCCAAGGCGTATCCGGTTTATGACGACGCTTATCAGCAGCATGTGAACACGGTTCGGAAAGCCCTTGACGAAAACTGCCCTACCCTTCACTTGGTTGGCCGTAACGGTATGCATAAGTACAACAATCAGGACCATGCCATGATGACCGCGATGCTTACTGCAAAAAACATTCTGGCGGGCGAGCGGAAGTATGATGTCTGGGCAGTGAATCAGGACGCCGAATACCACGAGGCGGGAGAGGGTGGAGCCGAGTCGCTCAGCGTATCGAGTACCGAACTTCGCAAAGTTCCGGCTCTTGTGTCGTGAGCGCCGCCGCGGTCTTCGACGTTAAGGAGCCCCAGGCATTTGAGGTTCATTGAGGAGTTGCGCCCACTGCTGCGGCTGCGCTGGTTGCAGTTGTCTGCTTTGGCCGCGTTGCTGACCGGGGTGGGAGCGTTCGCATTCCAGCTGAAGTTTTCGGTTCTCGACTTCGACATCTGGTGGCATCTCAAAGTTGGCGATTGGATGGTCGAGCATCTGGCCGTTCCTCACACCGGCATTCTGTCACGCACCGCGGCGAATCGCCCGTGGATCGCCTACAGTTGGGGCTACGAGGTGTTGCTGTCGCGGGCCTACGCCTGGTTCGGTCTCCTCGGCATTGGCCTCTTCGGGACGCTTCTCACCCTAGCTGTGGCATATGCCATCTACTGGATGCTGCGCCGTCTTTCGGGCCAGTTCTGGCTGGCATGTGGCCTGACCGCAGTCGTTTGCTGGGCGTTCCTCTTCAGCACAATGCCGCGGCCTTTCTTCTTCTCCATGGTGCTGTTCTCAGTGGTTTTGACTCTCCTTCTGGAGGCGAATCGCAGCGGCCGCGTGCAAACCCTCTACTGGCTGCCACTGATTTTTCTGGTGTGGACTAACCTGCACATCCAGTTCATTTATGGCTTGTTCCTCATAGGCCTGTTGGTTGGCGTATCACTGGCGCTGCGCCTAGCGAACACTCTCGGGATTACTCCCGGTTTTCTGCTCGCTCCCACGCTTCCTGCCAAAAATTTAGTGGTTTTGTTTGCTGCTTGCGTACTGGCAACGTTGGTTGGCCCCAACTTTTATCATCCGTATCAAGCGGTTTACGAGTATTCGAAGGCGAAGTTCACCTACTCGGTCATCATCGAACTACTGCCGCTCACGTTCAGTAGCTATAGTCATTATGCGGAACTCGTGCTCACCGCTGCAGGATTCTTCGCGGTGGGATGGCAAAAAAAGCTCGACCCATTCAAGCTGGCGTTGCTGACGATCGCGAGTGTGGTGGCTTATCGCACCATGCGCGACGCCTGGTTCATCTGCATTCCGGCTGCGGCTTGCATCGCGGACTTTCCCGCGTCGGAAGCGGAGCGCGACCCCCCGGAGAGCTGGTTCGAGAAAGTTGGAGTGGCGGTGGCCGTCATCCTGTTGTTGGCGCTGTTCTCTCGTAATATCGACTTCAACCAGCGTGGCTTCGACCGGGCGATCAGTTCACAGTATCCGGTGAAGGCGATCAACTTCCTGAGGCAAAATCCGGTGTCCGGGCCGCTCTACAACAATCTCAACTGGGGTGGCTTCTTGATGTGGTACATGCCCGATTACCCGGTGGCGATCGACGGGCGCAACGATCTTTATGGGGACGAGATGGACCGCCTCTTCTTTAATTCCCAAAACGCCGATACGTCGTATACCACCGACCCTTATCTGAATGAAGCGGGCGTTGTGCTATTGGACTCGCAGCTCCCGCTGGCCAAGATACTGAGCGTTGATCCGCGCTTCCAGCTCGTCTACCACGATGACACCGCGACGGTATACGCACGGCGCCAACAGCCTGCGCCATCCGAGTAAATGAGGCTTAGTATGTTGGATAATCCGAACCGTGGTGATCACGAAGTGATTCAGACGCCGACACATTCGAGCAGTGTGGACTTCGTGCTATGACGGGTCAGGCAATGACTGACCGGACCATTACTGACCCGGCTAGCCTTTTCCGCAAGCCATTGGCCGAGCCTCGCGCAGCGCAATGTGCGCCCGATCGCGGTTCTACGCCTGCTCCCGCTGGCAGCGCGTTGTCCCCATCTTCATCCGCCGTTTCTTCGCTCAATCCCTGGTGGCGAATCGGGGATTTCGGTGTGCTTGGCCTGTGGATCGTGGTTGTCAGTTTCACCATTAATTATCACGAGAAGTGGGCGGACGAAGCGCAGGCCTGGTTGCTGGCGCGGGATCTCGATCTCGGCACCATCTGGTTTCACGAACTTCGCTACGAGGGCTCTCCAGGTTTGTGGCACACCATCCTGTGGGTGGCGCAACATGTGTTCCACGCGAGATATGGAGCGCTCTCATATTTGGGAGCCTCCTTCGCGTTCGCCGGTGTCGTTGCATTGCTCTTTATTGCGCCTTTCCCACGCCCGATCCGCTGGCTGATGGCATTGAGCTATTTCTTCGTCTATCAGTATGCTCTCGTCGCGCGGTCCTACGTGTTGTTCGCTCTCTTCTGTTTTGTTGCTGCCCGGCAATTCCGGGATCTGAGGCGTCCCCAACTCTTCGCGCTTTCCCTGGTTCCGCTGGCCAATCTGACCGCTCACGGCAGTCTTATGGCTTTCGGGCTGGCGGTGGCCTATGCCTTTCGATTCATGAAGCAGTGGTCTGATCACGACGACAAGACGCGAAGATGGTTTGCGGTTTCAGCGGCCAGTCTCGTCGTAATGTACTTGTTCCTTTTCTTCATTCTCCGGCCGGCACCGGACGTTGAAGCAACGCATCAGGCTGGCCTTACCGCAATCGTGATTGCGCAACGATCACTCGCATCCATCATCGGAGCGCTCGTGGATAATACGTGGCTATCACTTGCCGTCTTCTGCGTCTTCGGCGTGTGGTGTTTTCTGCGACGGGCGCTGACTTCTTTTCTGCTGCCCGTTGCACTCATGGCGGGATTGTACGGCTACGCAAATGGCGGCCCGTATCAGCAGGGTACGATCTTCCTCGCCATGATCACCGGGCTGGCGATCGCCTGGCCGAGTGCGGAGGAGGCCCGTCATCTCGATACGTCCGGCTTGTGGAGCTACAGGGTCGTAGTTGCAACCTTGGCGATGACACTCTGCTATCAGGTCTTCAATGCCTCTGTCGCGATCCGCAATGACGTACGCCTGCCCTATTCCGGAGCCGAGGACATGGCGGAATACCTTGCACCGTTGGTGAAGCAGGGCAAAGTCATCTATGGCAATCAGTACGGAATGGTCGCTATCAACGCCTACTTCGACCACAACATCTTTGCCAACCTGCATCGTGCCTACTATCACCACTCAGTGTCTGAATACCATCCGCAGCAAGTTGAAGATCAGTTGCGCAGCGCAGCGGCGGACTACATCGTCATCCAATATTTTGATTCCTTCGACGAGGATCTGTTCAAGAAAGAGATGTCAGTGATGGACGCTTGGGGATACCCGCTCGACCATTTCTCCGATGGTTACCTCCTGACAAAGACCGGCTATTCTCACTGTCAGATATACATGCTCTTTAAGAAGGAACGTCCCTAGCTGCACGCAACACCATACGCATCTACGGTTTGATCAGGACAACCGAGACCCTGTCACTGTACGCCACTTGGAATGCTGGCAGCGTCCTTAGGGCTTGCCCCATCGGCGAATTTTGCGGCAATAGCAGCGTTCCAGCCTGGGCCATCGCGGGATAGGCCTGATAACGCATATCGGCGTTCATGGCTTTGAAATATTGCACGACGAAATCGTCGTCGTACAAGCCGGGGCGGCTGTCGATGGCCACGGGATATTCCGGCAAATACCAGGTCAGGAACCCTCCCCAGTCATAGAAGTTGAACAGCGGCTGCGGAAGCTGATGTTCACGAATGTAATGGCAGGCGGCAACCGGATAGGTTTGAGCGACCTTTGCCATCAGCGCATCGTGGCTGCGGGGAATTTCGAGCATGGCCGCGAGTATTAAGCTCGTGACCGCCAGTCCCCCGGCAATGAGCACCTGCCCGTTCCACGTGTGCCGCTTGTCTGCGTCGGCAGCTTCGTCCGCATTGCCGATTGCCTCGCCGATTACTGCAATTGCGGCCAGAGTTGCGAGCCATGCGTCACGCTGCGCATGGAATGAGAGCATCGTGCAGCCGATCATGAGTGCGATTTGGAATAGGTCCCGAGAACGACGCAGACCGAGCGCCAGAAACGCTCCCATCGTCAAAAGCATCAGAACGTAGTCCCGAGGCTGGCGGAAACTCATGGCGTGGAAGTTTGGAAAGTAACGGTTCGAGGCGCTCGTTAGGCTCGCGAAAAAAACTCCGTAGAGGTGATAAGAGTAAGGCGTCACGAAGGTCGCGATCCCGCATAATGTTACTACTACGCCAGCGTTTTTTGCCGAGACGGCAGCCCCCTTTTCTTGGGGATGCTCGATTGCCGATCGCTGTCCTAGGGACTGGAGGAAAGATGTACTCAGGTACAGCACAAGAAGCAGGATTCCGTACACAAACTGAACGTCGAGATTGGCCCACACCAGGAAAAGCGGCGGTAACCAAAAGAGAAGTCGAACGCTGCCTGTGTCGTGGTTCTCGCTTAGCAGTAGCAATTCGACAGCAAAGAAAACTATCGAGCAATAGCCGGGGCCCGGCTGAACGCTGCCGAGTGTGTATTGCGCGGTAGCCGATAATGCGACCGCAGGCCAGAATCTTCCGCGTAAACCACCCGCCAGGAGGAAGCTCACGACCGCGAATGCCGTTTTGAAGCCCATCAGCAGAAGTGGGATGGAGCGCAGTCCCAGCATTCTGAAGGCGAAAGCAATCTTCAGATCGTAGCCCCAGCTTGAAGCGGTCCAGGGAAGGGCCGCCGACTGCGAGAAAAGTCCACTATGCGGCACAGCGTGATTTTGGAGGATCCAAAGTCCAGTGCGCAGGTGCCACCAAATGTCGCCGTTCGAGAGAGCCGTTAGCGAAAAGAGGTTCTTGGCCTCGAAAATCGCCGCGGAAGCGAACAACAGCAGCATCGTTCCTATTCGCGGTATCGCCGTATAAAACAGACTATGTCGCAAGGCAGGATGATCTGTTTTTCGCGGGGCGGGGTTCATCGGGGTTCGTAGACTGCCGAGGCGCATTTCATTCTCGCACATTGCCCATTGTCGGCCTCCCCGTTCAGGTCGAGGCTGGAGAAAAGGTTTCCCCTGCGCAAGCGGGTTCCCGAAACGGGGCTTTCTCCCCATTAAAGGCGCGTTTTGCCCCTTTGCTCACTTGCGGTCTTCGCGAGCTTGAGGACGCAACTCCTTGTGAATATTGCAGTTAGTCCTTATGCTGGGCTGGCATCGTAATTGCCCCTGTGCGGGGATATGGCTTCACATCGCTGAATCGGCTTTGAAGTTGGCGCAGCGTTCCCAGCGTTGCGGTAAGCGTAATCGAGGGGGGGGTTGGCTTCGAGGGCGCCCGGGAAGGAAGGTAGGTTCACATGAGCTACAACATTCTTCGTGTCTGCAAGTGGCGGTTGGCGGTCGTTGCACTATTTGTACTCGGGGTCCAGTTCGCATTAGCCAGCAATGCACCTGTGGTTTCCGGCTCCTATGAGGTTGTGCAGAGCACGGATCTCGGTTCCCAAACACAGATTCGGATGCTCATCCATCTGACGAACCACGGGCCGTATGACCTCTCCATTCAGAGGATGACTCTTTGGGACTTCTCTCATCCTGATAAGGGCGGATCCCAAGCCTGTGCGGTCTCGCTTCGCGCGCACGCGTCCACAGAGACCACACAGGAATTCACCATCCGGCGGTCGGACTATCAGTTGTGGCAAAAGGGAATGCGTCCCCGACTCGTCCTGCAGACGCCGGGGCCTGGTAAAACCAAGAACACAACAGTGGTCCGCCTGGACCGGATTGCTAGCACGGCGGAGGTAAAGTGATCATGCGTTCCCACACCTTACCTAGAGTTTCTTTTCTTGCTCTGGCACTTGTGCTGCTCGCGCCCCAGGCTTCACTGGCGCAGTATGCCATCAGCACTGTTGCCGGCGGCGGCCCAAATAATCTAGCGGCACTGAAAGCCAGCATTGGGTATCCGGGCAGTGTCGCATTCGACGGCGTAGGGAACGCCTATATCGCAGCTTCCTACTCGAGTCATATTTTCAAAGTGGATACGACCGGTACTCTCACCGTCGTAGCCGGGAACGGCACTCACGGCTACTCCGGTGACGGAGGACCGGCCACCAGTGCGGCGCTCGGGATTTTCGGACCGGAAGGTGTGGCTGTGGACGGCTCGGGAAACATTTTCATCGCCGACACAGACAATTCGGTGATTCGTGAAGTGGTGGCGAGCACCGGCAACATTCAAACCGTGGCGGGCAACGCCACGTTAGGGGCTGGATATTCAGGCGATGGCGGACCGGCGACCAGCGCGCAACTCAATGATCCTTTCGGCGTTTTTGTAGATGGCTCAGGAAATATGTTTATCGCGGACGCAGACAATTGCCTTATCCGCAAGGTGAGCGGCGGCAACATCTCAACCGTAGCTGGCAACCCTGCGCTGCAGCAACCCTGCGGGTACACCGGCGATGGCGGCCTGGCGACCAGCGCACAACTTGATGTTCCGGAAGGGGTATTTCTTGACGCCTCGGGAAATATTTTTATCGCGGACACATATAACAACCTTATCCGCATCGTGAACACGGGGACCGCGCAGATTACGATTGCCGGAGTTGCAATTGCGCCAGGCGATATTCAGACCGTGGCTGGAACTTACTACGATTCAGAGGGGGGCACCGATTGTCAATATACAGGCGGATATCTCTGCGCGCCAGATGGAGTATTCGTAGACACTTCGGAGAACATTTTCATCGCCGATACGAATAATTTCGCGATTCGCGAGGTAGCAGCGTCGAGCGTCAACGTTATTACCACCGTGGCCGGCACCCTTGGCACGGAAGGCTCCTCCGGTGACGGCGGACCAGCCACGAGTGCTGAGCTGGACTATCCGAGCGGAATAGTCGTCGATGGTTCAGGAGACATTTTTGTCGTAGATACGGACAACTCTGTGATTCGCGAGGTGACAGCGGGCACGATTGGCACCATCATCGGAAATAACTTCCTGGCCTATTCCGGTGATGGCGGCTCCCCACTGAATGCGGAATTGAACTATCCCGGAGGCGTATTTGTCGACGGCTTGGAAGATATCTTTATTGCTGACACGGTCAGCTCCGTAATTCGCGAAGTGGTGACAGCCAGCGGCGATATTCAAACCGTGGCGGGTAGTGGCACGCCCTGCCCTCAACCCCCCACCACAGTCTGCGGAGATGGCGGACTTGCCGCCAGCGCACAACTCAACAATCCCAACGGCTTGTTCGTGGACGGTTCCGGAAACATTTTCATCGCGGATACTTCGGACAATCGCATCCGTGTGGTGAATACAGGGGCCGCGGCGGTTACGGTCGCCACGGTCGTGATCCAGTCGGGCGACATTGCAACCGTGGCTGGTAGCGGTACGCAAGGCTACGCGGGCGACGGCGCTGCGGGTACGAGCGCGGAACTCGACGGTCCTTTGGGTGTCTTCGTAGACAACGCGGAGAACATTTTCATCGCGGACACCGGCAATCACGCGATTCGCGAGGTAGCAGCGTCGAGCGGGATCATTACCACTGTGGCCGGGAATGGCATGCAGTGCAGTTCTTCCTCCGCGGCGTGTGGTGATGGCGGAGCCGCCATCAGCGCACAGCTCGCCGATCCCAACGGCGTATTCGTCGACTCTTCGGAAAACATCTATATCGCAGATACCGGCGACAATCGCATCCGCGTGGCCAACGCGAGCGCCCAGGCCGTTACCGTCGCCGGGGTCTCGATCCCGCCGGGCGACATTGCAACCGTGGCCGGAACCGGCACAGAGGGCTACTCGGGCGATGGCGCTGCAGCGGCGAGTGCTTTACTGGCCGGTCCTGCTGGTGTGTTCGTCGATTCTTCCGGAGACATCTTCATCACGGATACGGGCAACTTCGTTATCCGCGAAGTCTTGGGAGCCGATGGGTTCATCGCCACCGTAGCGGGGAACAACACGCAGGGTTTCTCTGGCGATGGTGGCCAGTCGACCAGCGCGCAGTTTAACTCCGCCTACGGCTTGTTTGGCGACTCCGCCGGCAACTTGTTTGTTGCGGACACGGACAACTCGCGTGTTCGCGAACTAGTTCTAACAGTCGCCGCACCATCCGCTACGGTGCCTGCGGCTCAAACCACGTCTTCGGGAGGAACGGCGACGTACTCCATTCAGTTGAATGCAAACACAGGCGACCCGAAGTACGCGATCACGCTCTCCTGTTTGCAGAGTTCACTGCCGACAAATGCTACTTGCCGTTTTTCGCCTGCCACGATTACGCCGGGGCCTTTACCTGTGCCGTTTAAGTTGACCGTCACCATCCCGACCGGTTCGGCCTTGCTGGAGAAACCAAACGGGATACGGCTACAGCTCTTCTTCGCTTTTGCTTTCGTGCCGCTGACAGGGATTCTGCTGGCTTGCGTCGAACGTCGAAACAAGCAAAGCCGTTGGCTGTGGCTCGGTGGGTTGTGCGTA
>Ga0208039_1000145_pt1 | contig 69935 bp, 69 predicted proteins | sample June2015DPH_20_1_2_FD_184722 | JGI IMG/M metagenome (GOLD analysis project Ga0208039, IMG submission 184722) | Peatland microbial communities from SPRUCE experiment site at the Marcell Experimental Forest, Minnesota, USA - June2015DPH_20_150... | ecosystem: Environmental > Terrestrial > Soil >... | reverse complement strand
CACCGCCGCCTCCTCCTGTATGCAAAACTCAACCACAAGGTCGGTCTTTTGTCAATAGAAAAACAAGATCGTGAAAATTATCTTTTTGAGGATTATTGTTTGAAATCTGGTATAACGATCTGGATTCTTGCCTTGAGGATTTCAGGAAGAAGTCCTCTTTTTTCCAAATCCCGCCGGTCAAAAAAGCCATGTTAAGGCTTTCACCTACGAGTCTACAGTCTGAGATAACGCTGAGGGTCAACGATTACGGGAAGAAACATTCATGCATGATTAAATGAAGAGGGACCTTTTGTAAGTCACCTATGCTCACTTCAGCCCAGCCTTACGTAGGGCATCGATCGTTCGATGAATTTGAGACGTATCCCTATATGGGAGTCCCTTCTTGGCATATCGATCGAGAGAGAACTTGGGATTGATCTTGAGAACCTCTGCGGCTGCGGCGCGTGCCTCCTCTTCCCGCCCGGCTAAAATACACGCAGAGGCGAGGGCAAGGTAGGTGATCTGATTCTTGGGATCACGCTCGACTGCCTTTTTCGCTTGTTCTACTGCTTCATCAAACCGGCCGACCATGCGGTAAACCGCGCTCAAGGTGTAGGGGAAGAATATAGCCGGTGCAAAAGGATTCAGACGTATCGCCTTTTGAAGTAACGGAATCGCCTCCTCTGGCCTGCCTGAATAGGCGAGGGCGGTGGCCGAATTGTAAAGGACCCCATACGAATTCGGATCGAGGGTCAACCCTCGCTCCGCGTGAGCAACCGCCCTGTCGAATTGCCCTACATACGTATAAAAGAAGCCAAGAAAAGCGTGGCCCAAAGCCTCCGATTCATCCAAGGCAATGGCCTTCTGCCCCAACTCGATGGCCCGTCCCACCGAGTCCTCCGGGGATTTGCTTGGGCCGAACCACAGACCCGCCATATGGGTCCATGCGAGACCCGCATACGCAAAGGCGTAATCCGGGTCCAGGGAGATGACTTCCTCGTAGAGCTTCCGGGCGAGGGCGTTATCTTCCTTGGTCATGCGATAGAAGTGCTCACGGGCCTCCATCGCCTTCAGAAACACCTCCAGATTCCTCGCCCCTCTTCCCAATACCCGTGCGTGGTCCCACGGCTCCAACTTCTCGTGCACGGTCTTCAGGATCTTCAAGGCGATCTCATCCTGCAGAGCGAAGATTTCCTTGAGGTCGCGATCGTATCGTTCAGCCCAAAGATGATAACCTGTCATGGCGTCGATGAGCTGGGCCGTGATGCGGACCTTCTCTCCAGAACGACGCACACTCCCCTCCAGCACATAGCGCACCCCCAGCTCCTCGCTCACCTGCTTGACCTTCACGGGCTTCCCTTTGTATGCGAACGTGGATTGGCGGGCGATCACGAAGAGGTATGGGCTCTTGGAAAGGGCGGTGATAATTTCCTCGGTCATGCCATCGCTGAAGAACTCCTGCTTGGGATCATCGCTCATGTTCACGAAGGGCAGCACGGCGATGGAGGGTTTGTCAGGCAGGGGAAACGCCATCTTGTCTTTGGAAGCAACCTCTAAAGGCTTCCGCGTCACAGCCTCTGACTCTATCTGTGCCCGGTAAACCCGCACCGGCTTGGCAATATTCTTCACCTCGTGCTCCCCCAGGTAGTCGTATCTCAGGGGCAACTTGTTCTCAATCTGCTGAAAGGCACTCTCGGATATGCAGATCCCTCCTGCCTCGGCCAAGCCTTCCAACCGGGCCGCAATGTTCACTCCGTCCCCGTAGATCTGCTCCCCTTCCTCAATCACATCCCCAAGGTTGATCCCGATGCGAAACTCCATCCGGCGGGTCTCAGACAGCATCGCGTTCTTCGCCTTGAGTACCTGCTGAATCTCCACCGCGCACTGCACCGCATTCACCACGCTGGGAAACTCCGCCAACACGCTATCGCCCGCAGTACCGACTACTCGGCCCCGGTGGTGCTGGATACTGCTGACCATCACCTCTTTGTATGCCTGCAGGGTGCGGACAGTCGCTTCCTCATCTGCGCCCATAAGGCGGCTGTAACCCTTGACATCTGCACTGAGGATGGCAGCGAGTTTACGTTTAACTTCTTGTGTGGTCATGGAGTCCCCCAAAAAACTCCATAAAAGGAAGGAAAAAAATAAGGTTATTTAAGAGGTTTTTTATTCCCCTGTTGAAAAAAACTACTCGTTTTCGATAAAAATGTCAACAAGAATTAAACGATTATCATTTGAAATGTTGCATTCTGAAGGAAGATACCAAAAACAATATTACAGGAAGGAGCCTTCGGAGCTTCTGCATGGAGAACCCCTTTAATGGGTGAGCTCTTGGCTAAAGCGGGCTTCAAATGAAGTGAAGAGGGTAGTCTTTTCGATTTCAATCCTCTCATATTACCATAGTTTACAAATTAGATCAAATTACCAGGTTTTCGGATAGGATTAATTCCTAATTGCCTTGACTTTAAGGGCGGATTGTGAGAGAGTTAACCCATGAAAATAGAAATTGAACTTTTTGGTATTCCTTTACAAAGGTTTCGGAGTATCAAACGTAGACGTTATCGGGGAATGAGAGACCGGGACGCTTTGCGGTTTTTTGTTGAAGAGTATCTCAACATAGTATCTAATCAGATAGCAGGTCCTCCTGCAGAACAACCGGTGCCGCCCGGGCCTCCCGAAGAACCTCCAAATCCTCCTGAACCTAAAACTTCCAGTCGAAGACAGATGCAAATATCAAAACCTAAGAAATACCCTACTTGATCTTGATAACCTTATCCCAGATTGCTTTACTGATGTAAACCGCCCGGTAGGATGTTAGAATTTCCTGGATAATGAAGGTAGGTCTCCCCTCTGCTTCCTCATCACTTATCTTGGTAAGTTTGGCAATAGGAACCCGAGCACATAATGTCTGCCCGTTGCTCCAGTCTGTCCAACCTACGTTCGATGGCCGTGAACCTATCTTGAAGATAATTCATAAAGCCTTTGGCCAGGCCCTCCCATTTGAGTCGCCAGGCTTCAAGGGCTTCATCTCTTTCGTCCAACAGGTCTAAGTCCAATTCATTTGATGCTATAAATTCTATGATCTCAGTTTGACTGAGTTCTCTACCCATTATAATTCCCTTTCTGGGTGTAGGGTGTAGGGTGATGTAGGGTAAATCGGTAACCTCCATATAAGGAATTCATTATGGCTACTTTACCGGAAATCCCTACACCCTACATCTATTGAAACTATAAGTTAAGAAGGTCATATCATTGATGAAAGACCTAATTTTATGCATTATTCTCCCTACACCTTTTTGTCTGGACTATGCTCAGGTGGTTGTCCAAGGGGTTATCCCAACCCAGTAAATAGCATTTTTCCTTCTCTCTTTCCGGTAACCCTTCCTGTTCATCTCTAGAGTAAATTCCTTTTGGGTTACAGAATTTTCTCCCTGATTCTCACACCACTTTTTGAATTTGTCATACAGGACAGCCGATTGAACCTGGGTATCGGGTTGTGTTTCGGTTTCTTCATTAAGAAACCTACCCACAATATCACTCTCTTGCCGATACTCATTGGTGGCATTTAAAACAACTTCAGGAGGATGAAGCCTATCTCGCTGCCATTCAAGACATCCCTCGATTGCCCAGTTTAAGATACCTGATAACTCACCCTTCAGAGTCATTGGTAGATTTGGATCGGCAACTCCGGGAGGGAAGTAAGCATTGAAGGGTATCTTGTGTATTCTTCTCCAGATCGCTATACTCGTATCATTAACTACGGGCAGGTGATTAACAGCAATCCATATCTTGAATTGAGGAACAAACTCAAACGGATCTCGGAAGAGAAATCGTGCCGTAATCCTATCCCCTGTTCCTCCTGTTACCCCTGTTAGATTCTTAATCCTCTCTATATTCATTGGAGCCTTTTCCTTAACCTCAATGGATTTAACTAATCTTGCCCCTGCCATTCGAGCAACTTCAGGGGTAGCGTTGTTCCCCTCATTCTTCGCCTCTTTGAAGGTCGATGAGGATGTTGTTTGACCATAATCACCGGTCAGGTTCCCCAAAGTATCAAAGAATACATTCTTACCATTTGCCCCGCTACCATGACAAAGAAATAGGCATTGTTCGGTGACATCCCCGGTTAAGGTATAACCGACCGCACGTTTAATGAATCCGATGAGCCCACTATTATTTGGGAATATCTCATTCAAGAATTGAATCCATCTTGGGCATTGTGCATCTCTATCGTAAGTAACTTCACAGGATTTATAGACCCAATCCGAAAGGGTTGCTTGTCGAAACTCACCTGTTCTTAAATTGATAATCCCGTTTTCACAACATAGGACATAAGGCTCCGTATCAAACTCATTAAACTTTCTTGGAAGCATGTATTCCCCAAAAGATAGGGCAGCATTGACTCTGAAGTTCATCTCTGATGTATTAGCCCAGTTCTGAAACTTGCGTCTTCTATCTACATCTTCAATCGAGAGGGCTAACCTATTTCTTATCCTGGCAGTTTCAAGCATAACCAGGTGAGCCTCTTCATCTTCTTCGACCCAGCGAACTCCATCCCATCTAAGCCATTTACCTAATTCCTTAACAAAGCAAAACTCTCTACCGTGGAGCAATACAAAGGATTCGGCATTACCAGCATCGGTTAGATGATAATTGAGCAATCTTCCGGATATCTCATCCGTTATAACTTCCTCATCTAAAAGTTCCCCTGTTTGTGGATCACTTCTGAAAAATCCCTCCGGAATCCAGGGTGCTTCTCTCCCTTTACGAGAGGCGGATTCAAGACTGGCATAAATCTCGTTCATTGTGTAGGGATCTTCTTTTAGGCGAAATACTTCTCCTTGAAACTCTTCCAAAAATGTGATTGCCTCTTCTCGAGTTAGTCCTAAATTTAATAATCGAATAGCAAGTTCGTATCCACGAGCATTTCTATCTTTTCCTCTTCTACATTGACCAATCAATCTTCGGGTATAGAACTTAGCAAGTGCCTCTTTCTGATTGAGAGTTAAATTGTGAGGTTCTCTCTGTTCCACTGGTGGACTTTGCCGTCTCACATTTAACCAGTTGATACTTTCGTTCAATCTCTCACGAGAAATCACGAGAATAGGAACCTCTGGGTTATGGAAGCGATAATAACCACCACTTGGATGTATCGAAGGTGGAGCTAACACATAATGATTGTTTGCCCTTAATTCTATCTCTCCCTTATCGGGGAAAGTTCTAACTTCCCTGGTTATATCTTCAGGGAGTTCAACACATCGAACATAAATATGGGCTTTGTCACTTCCGGTTATTATCCATCTTGTGTTAGCCAGTTCTGGAAATGCAGTTAGAAAATCGTTCAGCAATTCATCCCATTTTTCTCCATCGAAATCGAAAACAATAAGTCCCCCGCTTACACAACCACAGACGATACCAATCTGATTGTGATTGTCGGAAAACCATTGATTAATTTCCGTCTCGGTGGGAATTCTTCTCTGAAACTCCTCCCATGCAATAGCGGGTCTTTTCTCCCTCTCTCGAATGGGAACCACGGAATAGCCATCGTGGATATATTGGAGTGCAGCATCCCTTATAGGATTAGTTGGTTTGGGTTCCTCAGCTTTAGGCAGCTCACCATTCAACTCTTCGGCATCGGGAATTTCCTCTTCGTCCTTTGGAAGAGCAAAAGATTCGACTTGTTCCTTGGATTCCTTGGCTTTCCAGTTCTTTCGAACTCGTTCCAGCACTCTTTCATCAACAATGAAGGTTTTTGGGTCTTTAACAGCGGGGGTATTGTTAGTTGTTTCCATCACGATCGCCCCCTCTCTTAAATTTGTTTTTCTTGACTTCGGAAGCCCATGCTTTGGTAGTTCGAAAAGCCTCCAACACAGTTAGAGCATCAACCAAAGTTTCTCTGAGATAAAATTTTTCAATTTGTTCTTCCAATTCGGGGGTTCGTTCATAAATGAACTGCATGAAATTACCGGCTTGAAATGGATGATATTTCTGTTTGAATCCGGCAACCGTTAGGTAGGCAACCAACAATACATCGTTTATACTGCGATCAGTATTCATGATCGTGTCCTTTCTAAATTAGATTATTCCTTTAAGGAAAAGGAATTGAACCGGTTCATCTGGAAGCGTGATTCATTTGGTGGGGCAATTCGGATTCATCTTTAAGGCAAATGAGTTTACGAGTTCCACTCGACCTGCGGGGTTTACGGGCTAAAGCAGGCTATGCCTAACCAAATTATTGCAATTTCATTCTTTAGTCTGATCGCTGCATCCTTCACTTCCCTTTAACTTATTCAGCCATTCCATCACGTCTGCCTTGGAGAACCTAACTGTGTTCTTGATCCTATAATATGGTAGGATCCCCTGGCGCCGCCAATTTCTGAGGGTCTCCTCGGTTACGCCAAACATTGTGGCAATCTCCTTCGGTTTCAAAAACTCTTTTCCGATAATCTCCATGATAAGACCTCCTTCGTGGATTTTAGGGTAATTTGCTCCTCTATTTATATTTATATAATTGAACCGAGGGGTTTTATGGATTTTTGGCAATAAGAGGGATTTTTAACGTCGGAGGGCTTGAGGAGGGCACCTTCTTAGTTAATAACCCTGATTTTCCTATTCTGCCTCCTGCACTCCCAATTCTAATTCTCATCCTCAAAGGCAAGAAGTGAACATTCCAAATTCTCATTCCTGAAATACAAAACATCCCTCTGTCCCCGGAGACGAGGATAACATTGAAACTTAACCATCCTGGAAGTGCACGGCTCAAACTCCCTATGACTCACGATGAAAGACCAGTCGCCTCCTCCCTCACAGTCTACCACTTCGCTGCATTCACCTAATGTTTCACCAATTTTACCTTCTAAAATTATTTTGTTTCTTGAAACTTTTACATGCATCCTCCTTGAAGTTCCTTCAGTAAACGGCTCAACCCTTTTTAGCGCCTGAGCCATCGCCGATTTATCAAATTCACAAAACGTCTCAGATTTCGGAATCGAATCAAATATCTCTTTCAACCTCGAAATCGGGAGAGGATTCTCAATCAACGGGGCGTAAGCCGAATACTCGTTGAAGCACAGCCAGAAATGTTTTCCATCAATAGCGTACCCAAAGGGAGAATTCTCGTCGGCACGAACAATATTCAGCAACTCATTGGGCATAGTGAAGGATACATCAAGGTCAAGGTCTGACGAATACTTGGCTATGACGAGATTGTTTATGGCATAAAAAACATTTTTGTCCACGAATATCCCACTAAATGCTTGGAAGGTTGTGGGATCACGCTCGGCAGCAAAATAAACTTCCCGAACGGGATCGAGAAAGTTTTTCGGAAGATCGTGCACGTCGGTAGGAGTTTCAGGAAATCGAAAATTTTCTCCACAAAACGATTCATCGTTCTCTTGGTAAGTAGGAATTCGGGTCTCAAAATTCCCTGAAGTTATCTTTATATTTTTCGGCCCGAATTGAAGACGTGCCTCATTCTTCAATTTCGAAAACAATACAATCAGACTATCTGAATGGGCAAAAAAGTCACCAAAATCAAACCCCTCAAACTTATATGCGATACCTCTCCAACGATCCGTGGCCTTTATCGTGTTGCCTTGAAACCTAAAGTGCTTTAAGATATCGGGAACAAATTCTCGTTCAGGAACAAATTTTTTGCATTTTTTTATAACAGACGAAAATTCTTTTCCATTGACCATCATGAATGGTTCCTTAGAAGACGAATTGCGGCTTTCATCAGTCCCATCTCTCTCGGCTTCTGATTTTCTCTCTTCCACCCTTTCAGGTTGCTCCCCGATTCTTTGGCTGTCATTCTTCCTCTGTCGAAAGAAGAGCTTTGAATTTGGAAAATTGTTTATACCAGGAGGTTCCTTTCCCCCCAAAATCATCCAATCCACACCTTTTAGAAATTTCATCTCGCCCTTCTTGATCGTCACATCAACCTCTGATTGATTAAATTTCTCGTCCGAAACAAATATTGCCTTCTTCACATTATCTCTGTATTCGGTTTCCTTCCCATCGCTGTCTGGTACCTTTAATGGGGTGGAAGGAAGTCCTTCCTTTAGCTTATGTTCAACCAAAAGCTGATAGGCCGAGCTCAAATCGGACACATTTTCCGATTTGAGTGTATCTCTGTACCGCCATAATCCCATGTACCGTCGTGCTGCCCGATCAGTAAAGGGGAGGTTGTCCTTTATCCATCTTATGAACTCTCCGTGTCCGAGTTCCTCTTTCTGTTCAGTCAAAAGCTGCCCGATTCTGATAGCGTTTTCTAAGGACAGTTTGACAAAACCCAAAATTTCATTGTGCAATCTCTTAATTTCTTCAATTCGACTCTTTTCGATTTCTTCCATTTTTATGTCCTCCTTTTTTTTAGGTTAATTTTCCCTTCTTCTCTTTGGTCGGCCAGACGTGCTCCTCGCCGCACCGAGGGCATTTCCTTTGCCGATACGTCTTTGTTTCCAACTCGGGCCAGAAAACATTATCAAGCTTGGGGCAGTAAACCCATTCTTCTCTTTTTTTGTGGCCACCTTTTTTCCATATTGTCGTCTTCATTTTTTTCCCTTTCTCAGAGAAGGGCGGGGAGAATGAACCGGTGTTTCGATTGCTTGGGTTATCCGAAGCCCTTCCTCTGTGGTTAAGATTTTTTTCTCATACCTTCACCCAATTCCTTGATGGCGTGGCAGTCACACCAAACCTCACCTTGCTACTCTCTTCCCACCTCCTTTACCTTTCCCCTCGTAGAAGGGATATGCGAGATTACCTTCATTCTTCATGATCTGAAAATTAGTTCCTCCGCCCTTTAACAACCTGGTCGTACCAAGATGTCTGAGATCATGAAAGTGGGAGTCCTCAACACGGACTTCGAGATTCATCTTGAAAATTTAGTTCATCTAAAAAGAGCTAAAGATTCAGGGATTCATCTGTGGGGCAGATTCGGCGGTTCTTAACGGGCAAGCGGTCTTTTAGGACCGGGGATTGGTTCGCAACTGGATAGTGGTTTTCATTAAACTTCTGGCTTACAACCAATTCCCAAAGTGTAGAAAAGGGATGATAGCGATGACCGAGGCTGGGGGGCCTGAGAGGATACTACCATCCCTTGCAAAAAACTGTTTGATATTCTCCCCATTCCGATCATTGATTTTCCTCTCTCTCTATTTTTATTATATCAAAAAATATTAAACACAACCAAGAGATTTTTTTCTACTTTAAGGGTTGGCAATCGGCGAAGATTGGAGGAACCCTCGGACTTTGGCCTTCAATAAACATTATACTCGCCGATCACCTTCAACCTCCAAAATTCTATCTAGGCAATCCTATATAACAAAAAATCTTTCTATTTTTTTGAAAAATTTACGTCTTCGTCCTTATTACTCTTCTTGGGGGCTTTATGAACGGTTCATGAACGCTATTTTGGAGGCTTAAAAACTCTTGATATTTTAGGCAGTTAGATTGGAATGGACAATGAGTTCCTCATGGGAGACGTCGCTGTAGGAAAAGATGACCTGATCGACAAGATATTCTGAGAGCAACCGAGGAAGTTCCTCTTCTGGGTAGATGGGAATACCTTTGGGATAATGGGGACCAGCAAGTTCTGGAGGATAGACCCGATTGGCTATGAACGGGATCTGGGTGGCGGTGAAGGCAACCACACGGTAGGAGGGATGTTTCCTAAAGTAAGTGTTGAAATTATGAAAATCCCTTCCTCCAGCCCCGAGGATAATCACCTGGATGGGCTCCTTTGAACGACCCCTTTTCGACTTGTTCTCAAAACCTTTCTTCTTCACAGAACGATCCAAGGAAGGGGGAGAAAAAGTTTTTCATAAAGATTGAAGGCATAGCGGTCTGTCATGCCAGCCAAAAAATCACATACACATCGCTCCAAGGAGTCATAAAACGATTCCATTTTGATTAGCGTTAAAAAATAATCTGGATGGTCAACCAGATATTGATAGAGCTCCCGCAAAATCTTTGTTGCCTTATGGAAATCGGTATGAACGGCTTCATTCTCATAGACATGTTCCCAGAGGAATTCCCGCAGGTCCCAAATCCCTGAGAGAACCTCTTTTGAAATAAAAAGTTCCCCGCCCCCGGATCGGAGGGTTTCTTGGATGATATCATTGACCATCGTATTAATTCGTTTGGAATGGGTATCGCCCAGACGTTTGAGACAATCATTGGGAATATCGTTTGGAGAAATCACCCCTCCCCGAATCGCATCATCGATATCATGATTGATGTAAGCAATGATATCCGCAACCCGCACCACCTGACCTTCAAGCGTCGAAGCCATCGCTTCTGGATCCTCACAGAGGATCTCCCCTTTCCCTTTGGTGTGTTTCAAAATACCATCTCTAACCTCAAACGTGAGATTAAATCCCTTTCCATCCTTCTCCAAAAGATCGACGACTCTCAGGCTCTGATCGGCATGGTTAAATCCGCCTGGAACGATCTCATTCAAGGTATCCTCCCCGGCATGGCCAAATGGGGTATGACCCAAATCATGTCCCAATGAGATGGCCTCTGTTAAATCCTCATTGAGACGGAGGGCTTTGGCAATCGTCCTTGCAATCTGAGAAACTTCAAGGGTATGAGTCAATCGGGTCCGGTAATGATCACCCATTGGAATGAGAAAGACCTGGGTTTTATGTTTCAATCTCCTGAAAGATTTGGAATGGATGATTCGATCTCGGTCGTGTTGGAAGGCTGGCCGGAGCGGACATTCCTCTTCAAAGAATTGGCGGCCTTTCGTCTTTGAACTCAATGCCGCAAAAGGGGAGAGAATCTTTTTTTCCCGCTCTTCTAAATCTTCTCTAATCGTCTTTGACAATTGACAAGGCTCCACTTCATCGAATATGCTTTGGATAGCTAACTTATCATAAAAAATAGGCTTTATCAAACTGAACCTAAAATGGATATCAATCAGGTAAGGGAAGAAATCCATAAGGATCCCATCCTCTCTAAACTGTCGACACTGGCGAAGGGGAAGAAGATACCCTTTTTTTTGGTGGGAGGTTATCTCCGGGATCTCTTGCTTGAAATACCAGGAAAGGACTATGACTTCGCCTTGCCAAAAGATGCCGCTTCATTCATTGAAACTATCGAGGAAGCCCTTCGTCTTCACTTCTTTAAAGTAGGGAAGGAGGAGATGAACACCACCACTTATCGAATCATCAAAGAGGACATGTCCATCGACCTCACCTTTTTACAAGGTGAAACGATTGAAGCAGATCTTCAAAGAAGAGATTTTACCATCAACACCATCGCCTTCTTTTTTCAAGATGAAACTTTTCATTGGATGGAAGGAAGCCTGGAGGATATCGAAAAAAAATTGATCCGTACTGTCTCAAACCATTCCATTGATCAGGATCCATTAAGGATGCTGCGGGCAATCCGGTACCTTTGCACTCTGGATGGTTTTGTAATGGATAAAGGATTGAAGGAGGAGATTTCCTTAAAAAAAGAAAAAATCCTCAGCCTCCCCGGAGAGCGGATTAAAACTGAACTGGATCAAATCCTTCTCTCTCCTCGACCAGCCATTGGAATGAAATCCCTTCACGAATTCAATTTACTCCTCACCCTCTTCCCGGAGTTTAAGGGTTTGGAAAACCTCGGCCAAAATGAACATCACCATCTGGATGTCCTTTCCCATACCCTTCTCATGGTTGAAAAAATATCATGGGCTTCTGAATGGGTTGCTCGGAATCATCAAGGGGTTTCCTTAATTGAAGAAGATTGGCTCTCTTTATATTATGCCGCCCTCTTCCACGATATCGGCAAACAAGATACCTATTCTAAGGATGAGAAAGGAAGCGTTCATTTCTATTATCATGAGTCTTTCTCTGTTCAAGCAGCCGAGAGGATCATGGAACGGCTTCGCTTCTCCAACCTGATGAAAAATAAAATTCTTCACCTCATCAAGAATCACATGAGAATCCTCAATCTATCCTGGGAGACAAAGGAGACAGCTCTCAAAAGATTGGTCAATCAGATAGGGGATGAAACCCCTCTCCTCGTCTTTCTCACCCTCGCAGATAAAGAGGCAAGCCGGGGAATCTTATCCATTCAAATTGATGAGATCGTTGAAAACCATTGTCTTCGGATCTTGGAATTATTTAATGAAAAAGATATTGTCCATCCCCCTCCTTTCATCACCGGACACGATGTGATGGCCCTGGGATATTCCTCCGGACCAAGAGTGGGTGAAATCCTGAACTTCATCCGCCAGAAACAGGTGGAAGGTGAGATCAAAAATAGAGAAGAAGCCTTAAGGGTTTTAAGAGAAAAATTCGTAACCTGAGGCCATTGGATTTCTATTGGTCAAAATAATTCTATTGGAGAAAGGTTTTAATGGGGACGATTCAGATAGTGGAAGGGTCAATACGTAACTCTAACTATTAAGAATATCCTCTGCTTTGTCCTACCTTTTTATCCCAAATCGCATTTTTTTCCAGTTGCAATTTTTTTTAAAATTCTGTATAAAATCACCGGGAGTGAAGAACGAAGATTAAGGATCTGAGAGCGATCCGACGAGGAGTGATAATTATGGAAACAATATCCAAAACAAAGCAGCAACTTCTCCTTGAGATCAAACAACTTCGGACAAGGCTGGATGCTACGGAGCAGCGCTTACAGGAGGCTAACGAAATATTGCAGGCTGAAGTCACTGAGCGTAAGCGAGGTGAGGAAACCTTTGAGAAAGTTCAAAAATACGCTGAGAGTATCGTGGAAACAATACGTGAACCTCTTTTGGTGCTGGATTCAGACCTGAGGGTTCTCTCGGCCAACCGTAGTTTTTATGAATCATTCAAGGTAACGCCGAACGAAACGGTAGGCAATCTTATCTATGACCTCGGAAACCGGCAATGGGATATTCCCAGCCTTCGGACGTTGCTTGAAGAGATCCTTCCAAAAAATAACAAGTTCGATAACTATGAAGTTGAACATGTGTTTTCAAGCATCGGACACAAAATAATGCTGCTCAATGCGCGCCGTATCATTCAAAAAGAAATCGGTTCTCAGATGATCCTCCTGGCCATAGAAGACATCACTGAAAAAATGCGCCTGGAAAGAGAATTGGCGGAGCGGACACGAGACGCAGAGAAGGCACAAGTCGAGGCTGAGGTTGCAACAACGGCCAATGCAGATATTATAGAGACCGTGCGTGAACCTCTTTTGGTGCTGGATTCAGACCTGAGGGTTCTCTCGGCCAACCGTAGTTTTTATGAATCATTCAAGGTAACGCCGAACGAAACGGTAGGCAATCTTATCTATGACCTCGGAAACCGGCAATGGGATATTCCCAGCCTTCGGACGTTGCTTGAAGAGATCCTTCCAAAAAATAACAAGTTCGATAACTATGAAGTTGAACATGTGTTTTCAAGCATCGGACACAAAATAATGCTGCTCAATGCGCGCCGTATCATTCAAAAAGAAATCGGTTCTCAGATGATCCTCCTGGCCATAGAAGACATCACTAAACATAGGCAACTGGAAATCTTATTATCGGAGTCTGAAGAGCGCTATAGGCGCCTTTTTGAGACTGCAGACGATGGGATATTGCTTCTCGAAAAACGCGAAGGGAATATAACCCATGCTAATCCAGCCGTCACGGCGATGTTGGGCTATTCCAAAAAGGAGTGCATCGGGAACAAGCTTCAGGATATCGGTTTCTCGCATGATATGGGTGATTTTCAAGAGATAATGCATACATTGGACAGGAGCGGCATTATTTATTACGATGATGTTCCGGTACAAACCAAGGTCGGGCAAACTTTTTATGCTGATATATATATGGTCGACAGGGCAAGGTTAGTTCAATGTAATATTCGCGACACCTCCGTACGTAAGGCAGCGCAGGAGGCGCTTCGGGAAAGCGAAGAACGATTCAGGCTGATTACGGAAACCATCACCGAGGTATTTTGGATTGCCGATGTCCCGATCGAGAAGATGTTATATGTCAACCCTGCTTACGAGCTTGTTTGGGGCCGCTCCCGCAAGAGTCTCTACGAAAACCCGCGTTCCTTCCTCGATGCCGTCCACCCGGCGGATCTGGAGCAAGTGCTTGCCGCCTTGGAGATAGAGAAGGCCGGACAGCCCTTCGACCACGAATACCGGATTACTCGCCCTGATGGGTCGATCCGGTGGATTTGGGACCGCGGGTTTCCTACCCAAGACAAGACCGGGAAGGTCATCCGCTACGTGGGTGTTGCAGCTGACATCACCGAACGCAAGCGGGCGGAGGAAGCACTATACCGAAGGGAACTCGAACTTCGGACGGCTCTTTCTGAAATCAAAACATTGAAAGACCAACTCGAGGCCGAGAATATTTACTTCCGTCGAGAGATCAAAATGAGACATCAATTCGACCATATTCTCGGGCAAAGTGATGGTCTCAAGTATGTTCTCTATCGAGCGGAGCAGGTCGCTCCTATGAACACAACGGTCCTCATCCTCGGTGAGACCGGTACGGGAAAGGATCTGATCGCTGCCGCCATCCACGACATGAGCCCCCGCAAGGATCGGCCGCTGATCACCGTCAACTGTGCTGCCCTGCCGGGCAATTTGATTGAGAGCGAATTGTTCGGCCGGGAGAAGGGAGCATTTACCGGGGCCGATACCCGGCAGGTCGGCCGATTCGAGATCGCCAATGGTTCCACCCTTTGCCTCGACGAGATCGGGGAACTGCCGCTGGAGGTACAGGCTAAGCTACTCCGGGTGATCCAGCATAACGAGTTTGAGCGCCTGGGCTCGTCTCAAACCACCAAAGTCGATGTACGGATTGTGGCAACGACAAATCGAAACCTTGAGGAAGAGGTCCGCAAGGGCCGGTTTCGGGAGGACCTTTATTATCGGCTCAACGTCTTCCCCATCACTGTCCCTCCACTACGGCAGCGGACAGAAGACATCCCGCTGATGGCACAGGCCTTCATAGAGCGATACTCCAGGAAATTGGGGAAACAGATCACGTCGATCCAGAAGGAGACGATGAAAGCACTGCAGGATTACCTGTGGCCCGGGAACGTCCGGGAGCTTGAAAGTGTCATTGAACGGGCCATGATCTTGTGCCCCGGGCCGGTTTTCCAACTGGTAGATAAACTGGAGATTTCATCTCCCCCACTCTCATCCACCGTGAGAACCTTGGAAGAGACGGAGCGAAACCAAATCCTTAAGACCCTTTCTGAAACCCGATGGCGCATCGAGGGAAAGGATGGGGCCGCAGCGATCCTGGGCCTTCACCCGAGTACCTTGAGAGCGAGGATGCATAAGCTCGGGATACGCCGGCCGGAGACAAAAGAACCAGATTAGACTGTCCACCTCCCTTCAAGGTATCCCTCAATATATTGAGGTTCCACCAAATATTGAGGTCAAACGAATCGTTTTGCACTTCTCTACTGTTCTCTCCTATTAATCTAATCCCCTGTTATTAAAGGATGAATCCAAACTTCTGATTTTTCCAGGTTGTTGGCAGGCCGTTTGCAGTTACTATTTGTATGATCATGGTCATCATACGAATGAATGCCCCTTCTGAGAAGCGCATGGAGCTGTCACAGACGATTGCTTCACTGATCGGCTCCATAAGGACAGAAAAGGGATGCAAGCGTTGCGACTTCTGCCAGAGTATCGAGGATGAAAATAAACTCTTTCTTCTTGAGGAATGGGATACCCAAGAGAACCTTAAGAGCTACCTGAAGTCAGGGCGTTTTAGGGTACTCCGGGGAGCGATGAACCTTCTTAAAGAGCCATATGAAATGACGTTCCACACCGTTTCCTACCCGGCGGGAATGGAGGAGATTTAATGGATAAATTGCTTTTTACGAAATGTCTTCGCTGCAGGGGTGTCATGATCTATGACAAATTTTACGGTCCCCATGAACAGTTTTGGGGATGGAAATGTTTGATCTGCGGGGAGATTGTTGACCCGGTCATTCTAGAGAATCGGCAATTGATGAGAGCGGGTCAAGTGATAAACTCCCGAAGGGCAAGGAGGTAAAAAAAGATATGGACAAGACTTTTGATCCAGAAAAATACAAGATGACCTTCTGTCCCCTTTGCCAGGGAGACGGCAAATTACCCAAGCCCCCTGAGGGGTTTGAGGTTTGCAAAGAATGTGGAGGCTTTGGGCTAATTAAAAAAGAAGGGGTAACAGAGTATGATCGCCTATGAACTCTACTGGTTCGATAAAACAGCGAAAGCTCATTTTATTGGGATATTAAAAGAGAAAAGAGAAAATCTACTAAGAATAACAAAGGAATCTATCCTGAATTTGGGAAGGAAGGTTATCGGTAGTAATGAAGATGTCGCTAACATCTATTTCATTCAGGTAGAAGTGTAGCTAGGTGGTAGAAGGCGTTATTGATCCGGTTGTCTTCCAATCTCTGAACCGGGCTATGGGAAAGAGGTAAAAATGGTACAAAAAGGAAGGTGTGGGAGGATGTCTTAAGTCCCTCCCAAAGTAGATTAAAATGGATGGACGAAATCTGTCATCAGAAAGGAGTCGAACATGCTTTGGACCATATTTGTGATTCTCTTCATTTTGTGGCTGTTGGGATTTATCGGTGGCTATGCGGCTGGTGGACTCATTCATATCCTGCTGGTCATTGCCATCATCGTCTTAGTGGTCCAACTTATTCAGGGACGAAGATGATTGTATAGCGATTTGGACTCGTAAACCTGCTGAGGAAGGAGATCAGTTCTTATGAAACCAATCATGCTTATTGGTATTGTTTTAATCATCCTCGGGGTAGTGGCTCTTGCCTACCAGGGCATTACTTACACAAGCCGCGAGAAGATCATTGATATTGGCCCCATCCAAGCTACCCATGAGACCAAGAAGACCATCCCGTTGTCACCCATTTTGGGTGGCGTAGCGCTTGCAGGTGGAATTGTGTTGGTCATCATTGGAGCCAAAAATAAGCTCTGACAACTCTCGCCTAAAAAAGAAAGGGAGGTGATACGGATCTTATCATAGACTCTTTTGTTTTTGGTGATCGCGGATTGGCCGACTGGATCACTAAAGTATGTAAATGAAATTATCTCCACTAAAAGAAAAAAAGGGAAGATATTATTTTTTTCTTCAAAAAAGAGGAGAGGAGAAAAATGTCATGGGAATCATCCTGATCATCATCTTGGTCCTTCTGCTCCTTGGCGCCCTGCCCACCTGGCGCCACAGTAAGTCCTGGGGACCCTATCCCAGCGGCGGAATCGGATTGATCCTCCTGATTTTGATCATCCTGTTGCTACTGGGGCGAATCTGAGGGGGTTTTAAGTCACATGAATTGGTCCTCAACACCAACGACATAGAAAAAAGCAGATATTTCCAGCCGACTTGATTCACTTGAAAGGGATATAAACAGGGTTTGGTAAAAGGGATAGGTTCCTAATCGCAGCCCATGAATTGGGGAACTCTCGGCTCATACAGAGCTTAGAAAGGAGGCCAGATGACATGCATTTCGGTATATCGGCACACCCAGTGATTGCTCTAATCGCGGGGATATTGATTCTCCTTGTCCCGAGACTATTGAGTTATATCGTTGCCATTTATCTCATCATAACTGGCATTCTCGGGTTGGTCCGCTGATTGGCACTCGAATCTATTATTGCTAAAAGATTATCATTTCAGTGGTAAGGGAAATGAGGGGATATCGCTCGCAGTATGTGATTGAACTTATCTCCGATAGAAGAAAGAAAAGGAGAAAGGATGAAGAAGGGATACAGGCCGTAAAAGCTCTTGGACAAAGGATGGCCTGGTTGCTTAAAAAATTGTATGTTTAAGTTGGATATTTTAATGATAGACTGAAGACAGATACTTCCTTCCTGAACTCTTTATCTCAGTATTTTGCCTATAGAATGCACCTTTCATTCCGTAATCGATAAGTTGGCCGGATTCGTATGGTGTTTTAAGACAATCAAACCACCCGATCAAACCACCCGATTGTGTTAGCTAAAATTTAAAACTGGACACTTTAAAGTTTAAAATTGGACACCTTTCAGGTCGGAATTTTTAATCCTTTGGACATCGATCAATTTGTCTTCACACCAGAATCTAATTTCAGAGATGTCTTTGTTCAGAGGGTAGATACGCAGGTTGACCTCCTTTCTTGGAGTAGCGTGGTTTACCTTAAGTTGTAGGTTGTGAATAGAGACTCTTCTGTACGGGTCAACGGTTCTATCTATTCTGAGGCAGAAGATATCTTTGACCGATTGGAAAGGGGGTCTGATTTTAAATTCTCTAAAGAGAGACCGCTTCTCTTTTAGCGCTCTTTGAAATCGAAGATAAGGGATCTCCTTAGTGGTGGAGTGAACTTGGTGATGGTTATATCTTCGGAGTTCCTGGTTGAGGATCCTTTGAGCTTGTTGGATCTCGGTGACATCTTCTCTGACACAGGTTCGAATGAGGTGGTCCTGGAGCCAGCCATAGGGTCTCTCGATTTTGCCTCTGGCTTGGGGTGAAAGGGAGTGAATGACCTTCACGTTGCAGTCCTCCAGGACCTGTTTCCACTGAGGAGTGGTCTCATCGGTCAGGAGGTGGTGTTTATACCAGAGGGAGTCTCTTCCACGGACAAATCGGAAGATCGAGTGAGAATCGACATAATAGGCGTAAGGAAGTCCATGGTGGAGGAGGACGGTTTGAAGGGCGAAGATATGGGCCCAGCTGGTCTCTTTCTTGATCAAAACGGCATAGAGCATGAACCGGCTATAATCATCCAGGGAAGTGATGAGGTACCATTTTTCTTGGGCTGCCGGTGCCCAAAGATGGTAAGAGGCATCATGTTGGATCAGCTCTCCGACATAACGGGTTAAGACTTCTCTATCATGGATGGTCCTTTTGGGTTTCTTGAGGTAAAACCCATGCTTTTTAGCTCGATCAATGATCGTGGGTAAGGAGACCTTCTGGTGGTATTCTCCTTTTAAACGATCTCTAAGGTAACTGTAATTGTAAGAGGTTAAAGGAATCTCCTTGTTCTGAATGATCTTCTTTTCAATGGACAATTCTTTGAGGATGTTTTGCTCAATCTCTGGAGAGATGACGCGTGGAGGCGTGGTTCTCTGGTACTGAATCGTGAAATGCTGGGGATTGTCTTTGTACTGTTTCAGGAGCATGAAAAACCGGCTTTTCTTGATCTCCAGGATCTCTTGGATGTACTTTCGTTCGATCTCGTCCTGGAGATACCGTTCAAAAAGTTCTCTAAGCTGATCGGACGAAAACCTTTTGTGCAATTGAGACATAATCTAAAACCTCCTTTTTGAGTTTTAGACTATGTCTCTCACAAGGAAGAATCAGGTGTCCACTTTTAAACTTTAAATCTCTTCAAAGGTGTCCACTTTTAATTTTTAAATGACATCAAACCACCCGATTGTTGACATTTAGAGAAAATTATGATAATTATTAATAAAATAATGGCTGACGGCGGCGAATCAACTTTGTTAATAAAATCATCAGTTTGAGATTTTTACATGAAAAGAAAGCCAATCCAAATTTTTCTGGTTATAGCAATTTCCTTATCCATCCTTGTGTCTTCTACTTACTTCCAATACTATACTTTGGCATCAGCCGATTTTATTTCTCTCGATCTAAAGATTGAGAATTTCGATCAGGAATATCTGTTTGCTGCTAATCAGAGCGAATTTAAAGTGTATGGATCAGATGGCTTTTTCAAAGGCTTTCATTTGTTAACATGTCTATACGGACAGTCTTTCCATCTCTTATCCCAGGAACCTTCTCTCGATCAGAAAAACTTAGTCCTTCGTTGTTGAGAAGACACACTTGCCTTCGATTTCTTAATTAACCTCTCACGTCTTAATCCATTTCTTAATAGCGTTGTAGGAATCGTTTCCTACAAAGTTATATCCATATGAAGTAAGGAGTTAGATTAATTCAGGACATAATCCCTATAAAGGAGGGAAAATGGGAAGCGTTGGAATGCCGGAGGAGTATTTCAGTAGAGGGTAAACAGTAGAAAGTTTTTGCAGCCTTTGTCATTTGAATTGTTTCTTTTGGAGATTTTAGAAAGGAGGATTTATGCTTGCGGGGCCAGATTTATTGGTTATCTTGGTGATTGCTTTGGTCATTTTTGGTGGTAGTCGAATTGCGGACCTTGGTGCGGGTCTTGGAAAGGGGATTCGAAACTTCAAGAAAGGTTTGGAAGGTGACGAGACCACCCAAAAGAAATTAGAAGACAATTCAGGTAAAGGTAAAGAGTAGAAAATAGTCTCATTATTCTTGAACGCACTGAATTATCCTTTTTGGAACTTTCCAAGAAGAAGGAGGATTTATGCTTTCAGGTCCTGATGTTCTGATTGTCTTGGTGATTGCTTTGTTTGTTTTTGGGCCCCCCAGAAACTTCCAGAGTTGGCCAAGTCTTTCGGCAAGGCAATGAGAGAATTCAAAAAGTCGTCAGAAGAGATGAGAGAAACTTTTGAAGAGGAGATTAAAAAGGTTGAAGAGAGAAGTAGCCATTCTACCAGTGAGGATCCTGCAGCTGATTTGCCTCTGAAAAGACATCCAAGCCCTTAGCTCTTCCTCTAATAGGACTCTATCAGGTGGGCATTCTGCTCCATATTCGGGAGAAGAAATGGAAAGATAGCTTAAGGGTTTAATGGTGAGATCTGATGATGAAAGGGGGTAAGTGCTGTGCAGATCTTTTTCTGGTTGGTTTTCTTGATGGTCATTGGTGAGGCCATTTTTGTGATCCAAAATTTGGCTGCCCCAGTGATCGTAATGAATTTCCTATTCTGGAAATTTGAGACTTACCCGACTGATATCATTTTTCAATCCATTGGTTGGGGCATGCTTGCCATTCTCCTACTATGGATTCCCAGAGGGATTAGGAACTTAATTCGCGTAAGGAATTTAAAGAAAAAGGTTGCGATATTGGAGACAGATTTGAAAAACGAAAAAGGAAGCAAGCAAAAGGAACCGTAGGAGTTGTTTGCCACTTCCAACTCTGTCAGTAAATAGGCCGCTTAAATTGTAAGTCTTAACGCCATTTGACTTTGTAATAAAGAGTATCCATTGCTTTGGACTACTTCAATCGCTCGTAAAGAACTATATTGAGCGGCAAAAAAGGTGGGATGTTAAAAGCGTTATTAATCGTTTATCTGATCTTTCGTCTTTTAGTAAGGTTTCTGTTAATGACGATGAAGGGGCTGTTGATTATCTTTGGCATTTTTTGGTTTGCCCTCTTTCTGCTGCTCATGCTGTTTTATTTTAAAAAGAGTAGGCATAGGTATAAGCATAGGGCATGAGAAGAGATGAAACCACTTCGGAGAAATGGATCAAGGGCATCCCCTGGGAAACAGCTAAGGTAATTTGATTTTGCAGTCTAATCGGAATGCAAGAATGAGCTTAAAGTGAAGATTCCAAATTGATATGAAGATCAGTTATGTTCTCAAATCTATTTTTTTAGTCTCCTTTGTTATCCTTGGAGCCTACCTTTTTATTCACTATGAACTTAATCTCTTCCTAATCGATAAGAATAAGGCGATTGAGTTCATTAACTCCTTCCATCCTTACGACGATTTCGTTTTCATCGTTTTTCAGATTTTCCAGGTGCTGATCGCAGGGGCCATACCAGGTGAAATAAGTGAATTCATAGGCGGCTATATGTACGGCCCTGTTTTAGGAACTATTTATTCTGCCATTGGGCTCAGCATCGGCTCATGGTTGGCCTTTATCCTCGCAAGAACATACGGCTTGCCCTTTGTAAGACGAATTGTGAGGCCTTCGATTATGGAAAAATATGATTATCTTATGGAACACCAGGGGCGTCTCATCTCCTTTATCCTTTTCATGATTCCCGGTTTTCCCAAAGCTGCGCTTTGTTACGTCATAGGGCTTAGCCATATGAATATTTGGACTTTTATTGCCGTTTCCGCTCCTGGCAGGTTACTGGGAATTATTTTAGTTTCAATTTGTGGAAGTTCTCTCAAAAACCATCAAGATATGATTTTTCTCGTCCTTTTGATAATCATGAGTATTATCCTTTTGCTGGTTTATTTTTTCCGAGACCGACTGATGAAAATGGCAGAGAAAGGGAAACTATAGACATAAGGAAGAAGAAATAATCTGGATTGTCAACAGAAGATGAAAAGGGAGGAAAGTGATTTAAATGAAATCATTATTGGCTAAGTGGAAAACTGTCCTTGTAGTCATAAGGCTTGCTATCTTTGGCTAATTTCAGCATCAATGAAATTCCTTTTGAGGAGAAGGGGCACGAAGATGGCAGTATGGAATGATGCGGGGGGGAACATGCGAAGTGGTAAAGCATCTTTACTTGGGGCATTACCATATGATCAAAAGGAGTCTGCTTCTCGGTGCGTAGGGAAACCTTTGCTGAAAGTTCCTAAGATGATAATGAAAAGATGGGGAATACTTCAGGGTAAGAAAGACAATTTGCTAAAGGACTTGAAAGAGACCACTCTTTCCTTTAAGAAACTGGGGAAAAGATATGGAGTGTCGAGGCAGGCGGTTCATGCCTTTTCTAAAAGGCAGGGGATCAAGAGACCAGTGAGAGCCAAAGGGCATCAGACTGGGGAATGCCGTTTGTGCCAGAAGCTGATCCAGATCAGCAAGAAACCCCACAGCGAATTTATTTCCATTCACACAATCGTAAAGGAAACAGAGGGGTCAAGGAGAGTATGCCGTTACCATCTCCGAACGCTGAGAGACAGGGGATTGGTCGATGAGACGTTTGGACGACTCTACTCAAAAAGGGCTGAGAAGGCTTATGCGATCTATTTTAAGAAGCGACTCCCAATCCGCATGATAGGACGGAAGGTCGGAATAAAGAATTTTCAGTCGGTCATCCAAAATCATCGGAAATTGGGATGGAATGTCCCACCCTCGCTCTATGTCTATGGTGGGCGGAAGAGGAGCAGGATTCAGAGTGAAATCCAACGGAGAAAACAGCGGTAGAAGGGGATATTTACCAATGGAAGGGGTTAAGAAATGACTATTTTCCCTAAAATTTGTATTTTCAAAAAGTATGAAAATATAGGGGTGTTAGCGACGAATGTGCGTATCGCCAGAGCTTTAGTATACTCACCGCCTATCCTTATGACTGATGAACCCACGGGGAATCTGGACTCCAAGAATGGAAAAGAAATTATGGAACTGTTTAAGTCTTTAAAAGAAGAAGGACAGACGATCATCATGGTCACCCACAATCCGGAGAATACGGCTCTTTCCACACGAACCATTTGTCTCAGAGACGGAAGGGTGGATGCAGTTTCGGTAGCATTATGAGGATGAAGTCTGACTATCTGTTGCACAGCGTCTTTGAAAAAACCCGATAAGAAACTTAGGCAGGAGAAGAAATCATCCTACCTCTCCTCTGCATATTTGCAACCAGTAATCGTTAACTTTCGGAGTAGCATCATGGTGAAGACTTGTAGGTGTAGCCAACAATGATGGGAATGGTAATTGCGTAAGTGAAGGCATCCAGATCAATCAAAAATCAAATCTTGCTAAAGGCGGTATCACAGGCTTCGATGGTTTTGTCTAAATCCTTCTGAGTATGTGCCAGAGAAATGAACCAAGCTTCGTATTGGGAAGGAGGAAGATAGATCCCCTGTTCCATCATTTCGATAAAGAACTGGGCAAATCGCTTCGTATCGCTCATCTTAGCAGTTCGATAATCCTTGACCGGACCCTCTGTAAAAAAGAGGGTGAATAATCCTGTGGCTCGATTGATGGTGAAAGGAAGCCCCCTTTCCTCAGCACATTCGGAAATCTTCTCTGTCAAATAAAAAGTCTTTTTCCACAATTCCTGATAAATCTTTTTTGATTTTAAAAGCTCCAATGTCTTAATCCCAGCAGTCATGGCCAAAGGATTCCCTGAAAGCGTCCCTGCCTGATAGACTCCTCCAAGAGGAGACACCTTATCCATAATCGCCTTCTTTCCACCATAGGCCCCTACCGGGAGACCGCCCCCGATAATCTTCCCCAGGCAAGTCATATCGGCTTTGATTTTGTATAACTCCTGGGCACCTCCATAGGCTGCCCGGAATCCAGTGATCACTTCATCAAAAATGAGAAGAATCCTTTTCTCATCGCAGATCTTTCTCAGTCCCTCTAAAAATCCTCTCTCAGGCAGAACCACTCCCATATTCCCTGCAATGGGTTCTACAATGATGCAGGCGATTTGTTCCGGATATTGACTGACCAGGGCTTTTACACTTTCCAGATCATTATAAATTGCGGTCAAGGTATGTTTTGCCAAATCTTCTGGAATGCCGAGGCTATCAGGAATCCCGAAGGTCGTCGCACCGGAGCCTGCTTTGACAAGCAGACTATCACCGTGGCCATGGTAGCATCCTTCAAATTTAATAATTTTAGCCCTTCCCGTATAACCTCTTGCCACTCGAATCGCACTCATCACGGCTTCAGTGCCAGAACTCACCATCCTCACCAATTCCATGGAGGGAAAGGCCTTCTTCACTTTGCTGGCAAGTTCCACTTCCAGGGCTGTTGGAGCACCATAACTTGTCCCCTTGGGGATGGCTCTTTTGAGTGCCCCCACAATCTTTGGGTGGGCATGGCCCAAGATCATTGGCCCCCAAGAACCCACGTAATCAATATATTCGTTACCATCCACATCGAAAATTTTTGATCCTTTTGCCCGTTCAATAAAAGTGGGGGGAACGCCAACGGCCTTAAAAGCCCTGACCGGGCTGTTCACACCACCTGGAATTATTTCCAATGCTCTATGATAGAGTCCGATCGATTTTTTTCTGCTCATCCTCATTCTCCTAATTAGTTGCCACTGGAAAATTGTGTCAACTGATTACACAGATTTTTAATAAGAGATTACATAGATTAATAACTTTACGATTTCACAATCTTTTTAATCAGCGTAATCTGATTTAAAATCTGCGCAATCAATTTCATGATGGATTTTTTAGCATGAATTAATTATTCCTCGGCGACCACATGATTGCTGAGCGTACCGATTCCTTCAATCACCACATCTATCTTATCGCCAATGGCCATCGGACCAATTCCAGAAGGCGTACCTGTGGCGATCACATCCCCTGGCAGAAGTGTCATTACCCGTGAGATGAAACTCACCAGTTGATGAGGACCAAAGATGAGATTCTTTGTATTGGAATGCTGGCGTCTCTCTTCATTCAGATAACTCGAAACATCTAAATGATGAGGGTCAATGTCCGTGATAATCCAAGGACCGATGGGGGCAAAAGTATCAAACCCTTTCGCTGTCGTCCACTGACCATCCTTGGGTTGTAAATCCCTGGCAGTCACATCATTCAGACAGGTATATCCAAGGATATAATCGGCTGCCCTCTCCTCCGGAACGTTCTTCGCTAACTTTCCAATCACCACAGCCAACTCAGCTTCATAGTCCACCCTCTTGGACATCTTCGGATAAATAATGGCTTCCCCTGGTCCGATGACAGAGGTAGAGGGTTTGATAAAAAGAAGGGGCTCTTTAGGAATGGGTAACTTCACCTCTTCGGCATGGTCCCGGTAGTTCAACCCCAGGGCTACAATTTTTGAGGGAAGGCAGGGTGAAAGGAGCTTTACCTCTCCCATTTTTTTTATCTTGGAGGTCAGATGGAAATGTCCGAAGGGATCTCCATCCATTTCACGAATGGCATCTCCCTCAATAACTCCCCAATTTATTTTGGACCCATCCTGATAACGAACGATCTTCATATTACTCCTTTCCTTTCCCTTCATAAATTATAAGCTGACGGGTGTGCCGGTAAAGTTTTACAGCGAAAACCTTTATATATCTAACTGCTAAATCCTAAAACAATCTCCAAAATTCATTATCGGCAGCGAGAAAAGTTACCTATAAATATTATGTTCGCTTTGTAAAACTTTCAAGGAATACCCGGCTGCTTATTAATTTATCTTTTCAACCCCAACACATCCTGCATATCGTAAAGGCCGTTGGGCTGGTTCACCACCCAGAGGGCTGCCCTGATTGCTCCACGGGCAAAATTATCTCTGCTATGTGCGCGGTGGATGATCTCCAATCGTTCACCAACTCCTCCAAAGAGCACTGTGTGTTCTCCCACAATATCTCCTGCCCGGATCACCTGCATCCCGATCTCTTCTTTTGTCCTCTCGCCCACCATCCCCTTCCTGCCATAGACTCCTACTTGACCAAAATCCCGTCCGATTGCCTTAGCAATCAACTCTCCTATTTTCACTGCTGTACCACTGGGCGAATCTTTTTTCAGACGGTGATGCGCCTCAAAAATTTCTATGTCATACTCCGGACCCAAAACCTGGGCAATTTCTTGGACGATCCGGAACATGACATTTACTCCCACACTCATATTGGGTGAGAAAACGCACCGAACGTTTTTCGAGAGGTCCTTGATCCTCTCAATCTGCTCTGGACTCAAACCAGTCGTGCCGATGACAATGGCCAAACCGGTCTCTTTAGCAAATTCCAAACTTTCTATGGAAGTTTTAGGATTGGAAAAGTTGATGATCACATCCCCTCCCTCCTTTTTTAATCCTCCTTGCAGTGGAATGTCCATTTTCCCTAACCCGATGACTTCTCCAATATCTTTTCCAATAGACGGATGATCTGGTCTCTCGATAGCCCGGTAGAGTTCAATCGAAGGGGTCTCTTTGATGATGTGAATAATACGGCTCCCCATTTTCCCTGCTGCGCCAACAACAATGGCTTTGATCTCCTTCATTGATAGGCCTCCTCCCACATCTCAGCCTCATAGATGATGTGGACATCTCCCTCGAAAAAAACTCTTTTTATCTCCTTGGCCTCGATTTCGAAATAAACCGTTAACACCTCGCCTCCCCTGGTCTTAATCGATACCGGAGATTTCACCAACCCCTTGAAGGCAGCAATTAATGCTGAGGCAACCGCCCCGGTGCCGCAGGCTAAGGTTTCATCCTCCACTCCCCGTTCATAGGTACGGATGGATAATTGAGGACCCTTCTCCAACTGGACAAAATTTGCATTGGTTCCACCCGGTGCAAAAAAGGAATGATATCGAATCGCCCTTCCAATTCGGATGATATCCAACCCTTCAAGATCTTCCGCAAAAAGAACGGCGTGGGGGACGCCTGTGTTAATGCTTGAGAAAATCTGTTCCTCCCCGTCGATGAAAATAGTTTCATCAAGTTTAAGACCGAACGGTTTGGTCATTTCAAGTTTCACTTTTTTCCCATCCACCTGAGCAGAGAGGATCCCAGCTAATGTCTCAAATTTCAGAGAGGGACCTGCGATCCCCTTTAAATAGGCAAAGCGGGCAACACAACGGCCTCCGTTACCGCACATTTCTGCTTCACTTCCATCCGCATTATAATAGCGCCACTTGAAATCGGCCTTCTTAGATTGTTCGATCAAAATGAGGCCATCTGCCCCGACAGAAATTCTTCTTCGACAAACCTTTCGAATAAACTCTTTCAGACGATCCTCTTTCAGGAAGGACTCTCGATGATCGATGAGGATGAAGTCGTTTCCACTCCCACTCATCTTCATAAAAGGAATCTTCATCGGCTCTCACCCTTTGTCAAAAAATCGGGAATTTCTTCACCTCGAATGAGATCCTCATAACCCTCTCTCCGGCGGATCACGAACATCTGGTCATCCCGAACAAGAACTTCAGCGACCCTGGGCCTTGAGTTATAGTTGGTCGACATGGAAAACCCATAGGCACCGGCACTCATCACGGCAATCAGTTCACCGGCACGGAGATTTTGGATCTTACGTCCTTTTGCTAAAAAGTCACTCGATTCGCAGATGGGACCCACTACATCAGCCACAATCTCCTCCCGGGTTTCCTCCTTCACAGGAAGGATTTGGTGATAGGACCCGTAATAACTGGGCCGGATCAGATCGTTCATGCCTGCATCCACAATCACAAACCGTTTTTCCTCATTCTCTTTTGTGAAGAGAACCTTGGATACCAAAACCCCTGCATTCCCGACGATGACACGACCTGGTTCTAAGATGAGAGTACAGCCGAATCCTCGAATTTCTTCAAGAATGGTAGAAGCATATTCTACGGGATGAGGAGGTTCTTCATCCTCATAAGTGATCCCAAGGCCACCTCCCAAATCCAAATATTGGATTTCCATCCCTTCCTTTCTCAAATTTTCGACCAATTGTTTAAGTCTCCTCAATGCCTCAATAATAGGCTCTACCTCGACCAATTGAGATCCGATATGACAATCAATTCCGATAACCTTTAGATTGGGCAATTGAGAGGCAAGACGGTAAGCCATCGGTGCGCGAAGGATATCAATCCCAAATTTATTCTGTTTCAACCCAGTTGAGATATAAGGGTGTGTTTTGGGATCGATATCGGGGTTGACGCGGATAGCGATCGCCGCATTTTTACCAATTCGGCCTGCCACGCCATTGATCACCTGAAGCTCCTGAGAAGACTCTACATTGAACATAAGGATGCCAGTCTTCAAGGCATATTCAATTTCATCTTCTCTTTTCCCGACCCCTGAAAATACAATCTTTTGCGGAGCCGCTCCACCTTTGAGGGCTCGGTAGAGTTCGCCTCCAGAGACCACATCCACTCCTCCACCCAAGTTGACGAAGAGACGGAGAAAAGCCAGATTGGAATTGGCCTTGGCTGAATAACAGATGAGATGAGGAATTCCCTTGAAGGCCTCATCGAAAACGGTGAAATGTCTGACTAAGGTATGATAGCTGTAAAGATAAAAAGGGGTGCCCACTTTTTCAGCGATCTGTTGTATGGGAATCCCCTCACATTGAAGTTGATGATTCTTATATTCGAAAAAATGCATCCAAAAACTCCTTCAGTTCGGTGTAATTAGTTCGGAGTTCGTAGTAATCCATATTTTGAAGCTCCGAACTCAAAACTCCGAACTCTGAACTTTAGTACAGATACTTCACCCTTACTTCTTCAGAAAGGGGGCTTTCATTCCTTCGGATGGAGTTATCCACTGCTGTGACAGCATACTCATATTCTTCCTGTAAAACGACACCGGTATCAAGATAGGTCTCCTTGGTCAGGGGACTCTCATTCAATCTTTTAAATTCTTTCTCCCCGGGTTTCCTTCGATAGACATAATATCCAAGAAGGTCAGGCTCACGATTCCTTCTCCAATTCAACTCCATCCCCTCTTTAATGGGGATGGCTACCAGGCCTACGGGAGCAACAGGCGGGATGAGGTCAGTCGGAGTGACAGGTACTCCTAGAGATCCCTTCCCTTCGACATCCGTTTTGACCACTCTTCTCACGGCTCTGACCGAATAGATATATCTTTTTTCGTTCTCCACATTGAGATCTGAATAATGGGTCGTTGTCAATGGTTCTCTGTTCAACGGCCTTGTGGAAAATTCCTCTTCTTCTACCCTCCGGTAAACATTATAGCCTGTTGCCCCTTCCACAGGTTCCCAGTAGAGCTCCACCCTTTTATCTCCCCTCTCTCCTTGTACCATTCTTGGCGTATGGGGTGGATAGTCCCAATAGACCGTAACCGGATTTGAAGGAGAGCTGGGGTACCCTCTCCGATTGATTGAAACCACTTGATAGATATAAACCTTTCTTGCCTCTTGATCTTCGAATAAGATCGCCATTCTTTTTTTCTTAGCCTTAACCTCTTCTTTACTATCCAACTTCATCTCATAGACGACCGTGGCCTTTTCTCCGCACCCTCTACATTCCTCTCCAATGAGAACCCCTTCGGATCTTAAAATTTGAAAGCCTGCCAAATCGGTAAGAGGGGACTTATCTGTATTTTCCTTCGGGGATGTCCATTCTAAAAGAAGGCGACTTTCTCTGGACCTGGCCTCAAGGTCAACAATTCTTTTAGGAACGATTGAATCCCAGGACACAGGAGGACCCTTCTTGGCACAACCTATAGCTAGGAGTAGAATGGTTAAAATTAATATAATTGCCTTCATGTTAAACACCTTGAAGTTTATGTTACCTTTTCGTGTCACGCAAACTCCTAGCCGACCACTTCGCTTGAGGATCGCTGCGCTTAAGGTTTAAGGCAAAAGTTTTTCGCCTCCAACCTCAAGTCCCCTTCGGGGGACGCTCCTCCAGCCTCCATCGTTTTCTACTCCCTCGGTCCAAAGATTGCTGTCCCTACGCGAACGTAGGTGGCTCCTTCCTCAATAGCGATCTCAAAATCATTTGACATTCCCATGGAGAGTTCTTTCATTGGAATTCCTGCCTTGACCATTCTCTGTTTTAATTCTCGAAGCGCAATATAATAAGGCCGACTCATTTCTGGCGAATCGAAATAGGGGGGCATGGTCATCAATCCTTCTAAAGAAAGATGATTAAGATTTTGAACCCTCTTAGCAAGATTCAACACCATCTCCTCATCTGTCCCAAATTTAGTGGCTTCCTTAGAGAGGTTTACCTCAACCAACACTTTGATCACCCGATCCGCCTGTTCAGCCCTCCGATTCAATTCCTCAGCCAAGGGAATGCTGTCTAAAGAGTGTACCATATCGAAGAGACGAATTGCATATTTCGCCTTATTCGACTGAAGGTGGCCGATGAAGTGCCAAGATATGGGCCGTCCAATCTCTTCAATCTTTTTTTGCGCCTCCTGGATATAATTTTCGCCTAAGATAGAGACTCCTGCTTCAATAGCCTCTTTGATTCGAGCGGCCTCCACAGTCTTGGAGACGGCAACTAACTTGATCTCGTTCGGATTCCTCCTTACTTTTTGGGCTGCTTTCTCTATCCTCTCCATCACCCTTAATAAATTTTCTTTGATGATTGACATACAATCAATGCATAATCCGCCATGCACTACGTAGAGTGCATGGCAGCCCTGAACTCCACGTAGTTCAGGGCAAAATCCGCATTCCAGATTCCGAGATCGTAATAGCACCTTGACGATTGAGCATTTGAATCAACTCACATAGGGGAAGTCCCACTACATTGGTATAGGATCCCTGGATTGATTCGATCATAAAAGAACCGATTCCCTGGATGGCATATCCCCCTGCTTTATCAAAGGGTTCACCTGTCTGCACATACCACTCCATTTCAACAGAAGTCAAAGGCTTCACTCTCACCGCTGTTTGGACAGCCTCCTTATCACTCTTTCCTTTCCCTAAATGGCAAACAGAAAATCCGGTCAATACCCAATGTTCCTGGCCGCTTAGGCGATGTAACATTTGCATGGCCTCTTCTCGGCTCTTCGGTTTGCCTAAAATGGACCCATTAATATAAACCATGGTATCTGCAGCAATCACCCAGCGATCTGGATATCCACACGCTACATCTCTAGCTTTGGCTTCAGCTAATCGAATGACATGCTCTTGAGGAGACTCTGTTTGAATAAAATCCTCTATTACCCTGCTTGGGACCACTTCGAAATCAAGACCCACTTGTTTTAGCAATTCATATCGACGGGGAGACTTAGAGGCCAGAATTAGCCGGCTATTCATTTTTTAAAAACTAAATGAATCCAATAGGTTTGTCAAGTTGAAATGGGGGATCCCTTCTCTTTTTAAAAATATTGGGAGATTGAGAGACAGGCAATTCAGAAAAATCTCCTTTGGAAAGGGGATAAATAAAAAAGGCGCCCTTTTCGAGCACCCTTCCCTTCCATGGATGAAAAATTAGATTCAACCTTTCGACTTCCCAGCATAAATGCTTGGGCTTGCTCAGGGTTGACCCTGAGCGGCGTTTTACACACCATCCTAAAGGGCGGAGATTGGCGCCGCCAAATGGGTCAAGCTTGTTTATTTCATTCACAGCTTGAGGTTGACTCTATAGTTTAAATCTGATACTTAAATAGAAAAGGCACTGAATGAAACAAAAAATTAGGGAAAGAAAAACGCTTCTCAGGATCATTAAAGACCTCAAGGCAAAAGGGAAACGGATTGTCTTTACCAATGGTTGTTTTGATCTTCTTCACATCGGTCACATCCGCTATCTTGAAGAAGCTAAGGCTCTCGGAGATGTTTTGGTCGTAGGAGTCAACAGTGACTCTTCAGTCCGAAAGCTGAAAGGGCCTAAAAGACCTGTTCTCCCTGAAGAAGAGAGGACAGAGATCCTTTCTGGCCTTGGATGTGTGGATTATATTACTATCTTTGATGAACGAGACCCATTAAAACTCATCACTTCCCTCCATCCAGATGTTCTTGTCAAGGGAGGGGATTGGACAAAAGACCAGATAGTGGGAAGTGAAGTGGTTGAAAGGTCGGGAGGAGAAGTGGTCATTCTTCCTTTCGTCCAAGGGGCTTCTACCTCAAACCTTATCAATATCATCTTGAAAAAATATGAAAAAAGGACCTGAAAAAGATCTGTTATCGCTTCCGGAAACGCTTCCCTTGCTTCCCATTAGAGATATTGTTGTTTTCCCTTATATGGTTCTTCCCCTTTTTGTCAGTCGGGAAAAATCGATCAAATCCTTAGAAGAAGCCCTTACTAAAGATCGACTGATTTTTTTAGTCGCTCAGAAAAAAGTCACCGAAGAAGATCCCTCTCCTAAGGACCTCTACCGAATGGGTACGGTTGCCGTCGTCATGAAGATGCTGAAGCTGCCTGATGGAAAGGTCAAGATTCTTGTCCAGGGTCTTTCCAAGGCTTCCATCAAAGAAACTCTCCAAACGGCACCCTATCTCCTCGTGAAAGTAGAAAATATTAAAGATCCTTTCGTCACAGAGATTACCCTTGAGACAGAAGCTCTCATGAGAAATGTCAGAGAACAATTGGAAAGGATCGTTTCCTATGGCAAACTCCTCTCCCCGGATCTGATGTTCGTCCTTGAAAGCGTTGATGATCCAGGAAGGTTAGCGGACTTAGTCGCCTCCAATTTGGACCTCACTGTTGAAAAAGCCCAGGAGATTTTAGAAATTCTTGATCCTGTCGAAAGATTAAAGACGCTGAATGAGCTTCTTGGGAAAGAGGTTCAGGTCCTCACCATGCAGGCCAAGATTCAGTCTCAGGCCAAAGAGGAGATTACCAAAACGCAGAGGGAATATTTTCTTCGAGAACAGATGAGGGCGATTCGAAGCGAACTGGGGGAGGTGGATGAGCGCACAGACGAAATCAAAACCCTCCAGCAGAAGATCAAAAAGGCAAAGATGCCTAAAGAGGTTGAGAAGGAAGCCCGACGAGAGCTAGAACGATTGGAGCAGATGCATCCGGATGCGGCTGAGGCCTCTATGGTTCGTACTTATCTCGACTGGTTAATTGATATGCCCTGGTCAAAAGCGACAACAGACAACATTGATCTTCATAAGGCGAAAAAAGTTTTAGATGAGGACCACTACGATTTAGAAAAAGTGAAAGAGCGAATTTTAGAATATCTGAGTGTCCACAAATTGAAAAAAATGATGAAGGGACCGATCCTTTGTTTTATTGGACCTCCTGGGGTGGGAAAAACTTCCTTGGGCAAATCGATCGCTAGAGCCCTGGATAGAAAATTTGTGAGAATTTCTTTGGGAGGGATAAGAGATGAGGCTGAGATTCGGGGCCACCGTCGAACCTATGTGGGTGCCCTGCCAGGCCGCATCATCCAATCGGTTAAACAGGCCGGAAGCAACAATCCAGTTTTCATGATGGATGAAGTGGATAAAATCGGCATCGACTTCCGTGGAGATCCAGCCTCTGCTCTCCTAGAAGTTCTCGATCCAGAACAGAACAATGCCTTCAGCGATCATTATCTCAATGTCCCCTTCGACCTCTCCCGGGTGATGTTCATCACCACAGGGAATTTGACCGATCCTATCCCCTCTGCCCTTAAAGACAGGATGGAGGTGATTAACCTTCCTGGATACACTGATCTAGAAAAATTGAAGATCGCACGAACATTTCTCCTCCCTCGACAGATGGAAGAAAATGGAATTAATCCAAAGATGCTCGAAATTTCTGACAAAACCATCCTCCTAATGATCTCACAATATACTCAGGAGGCAGGTCTTCGGAACCTCGAAAGGGAATTAGCCTCCATCTGTAGGAAGGTGGCAAGGCGAGTGGCAGAAGGGAAGAACGAAAAGACCAAAATCAGTACAAAGAACCTCCATCAATTTTTGGGACCCCCTCCTTATTTACCAGATGAGGAACAGAAACGCAATGAGGTGGGTGTGGTTACAGGCCTGGCTTGGACAGAGACAGGCGGTGAAATTCTCCATGTGGAGGCCACCACCACTCCAGGCAAAGGTTCGCTCATTCTTACCGGTCATCTTGGAGACGTGATGAAGGAGTCGGCACAGGCCGCGCTCACCTATGCACGATCCAAAGGGAAGGCTTATCGGATTAATCCAAACACTCTCAACAATAAAGAGATACACATCCATGTCCCTGCAGGCGCCATCCCGAAGGATGGACCTTCTGCCGGCATTACCATGGCGACCGCCATCTTCTCAGCCCTCACGGGTATCCCTGTCAAGAAGGATATGGCCATGACTGGCGAGATCACGCTGAGAGGAAGGGTTTTGCCAGTCGGAGGCTTGAAGGAAAAGGCCCTTGCTGCCCTGAGAAACAAAATCAAAGCTGTGATCATTCCTTATCTAAACAAGAAGGACCTCATCGATCTTCCGCTATACATGCGAAAGAAAATCAACTTTATCCCAGTCAAACATATGGATGAAGTTTTACGTATCGCCCTTTCTGCTAAAAGACGTGAAATGAGGAATCGCAGAGCGCAGAGCGTCCATCCTCCGTCCCGGCAAAACCGAGACTACGGAGGACGACCATAGTGTAAAAGAATTTACGCTTTGCTCTATGCTCCATGGGCCATGCGAATTTAGGATTTATGGGGGAGGGATGGATCTCCGAGAGATTGGAGAGTTCGGGCTCATCAATCAAATCCGAAAATGGATAACTTCCTCTGATCCTGCGTTGATCCAAGGGATCGGCGATGATGTGGCTGTGATCGAGATGGGGTCGAAAGTCCTCCTCGTTACCACCGATATCCTTATTGAAGACATCCATTTCGATCGGTCCTGGACTGATCCCAATCCACTGGGGAGCAAAGCCCTTGCTGTAAACCTCAGCGACATTGCGGCAATGGGCGGAATTCCGAAATACTTCCTCATCTCCATTGGCCTTCCTAAGAACCTTCCTCTTTCTTTTGTCTCCTCGTTCTATCGTGGCTTAAAAAAAGAGGCGAAACGATTTCGGGTGGAACTGATTGGAGGGGATACCTCCCTTTCTCAAAAAATCGTCATCAACATCTGTCTTTTAGGAGAAGGAAGAAAAAGGGATCTTCTTTTCAGAAAAGGGGCAAGGGTAGGCGACGATCTCTTTGTATCCGGAACACTGGGCGATGCCGCTCTGGGACTAAAAATTCTCCAAGAAAAAAAGAAAATAAAAGGAGCAGAGGGATTGATCAAAAAACATCTCTCTCCCTGCCCAAGAGTCGAAATGGGTCAAGCCATTGCCAAACATCATTGGGCTACCGCCATGATCGATGTCAGCGATGGTTTGTTGATCGACACCTCTCATCTCTTACAAGAGGGCGGAGTAGGAGTTCAGGTCTGGGAGGATCGAATTCCCCTTTCCAGGCTCTATCAGAAATGGATTCATTCTTTTTCAAAGGATCCTTTTCAATTCGCCCTTTCCGGAGGAGAGGATTACGAGCTCCTCTTCACTGCCCCAACTGAAATGAGGAAGAGGATTTCTTCTCTCTCCCGTTCACTCAAGATTCCGATCACCTGTATTGGAGAAATCCTTCCTAAAAAAGAGGGACTTCACATTATTAGAAAAGACGGAAAAGATTATTCTCCCTCTCGTTTGGGGTTTGAACATTTTAAATAAACGCCTGAGGAGTAGGGCCTTTTAATAGTTGATTAAGTGATCAGGAAATCAGGACATCAGGATGCAGGGTAACAGAGAATCAGGCTATCAGGGAAAAAAAGAGGATAGGATAAGGAAATCAGTTTATCATGGCACTTCCTGATATCCTGGTAACCTGGTTTCCGCTACCCGATAACCTGATAGTTTGATAACTATTTTAAGCGGGGCAAATCGATGAAGACCTATATTAACGAGATAAAAGAAAATGATAATGTGGAGTCCCTCTTCCTGGTCAAAGAGAAATCTTCTGGGATCACCAAAACTGGAAACGCCTACTTGAAATTGAAATTGGTGGACCGTTCCGGAGAAATCGAAGGCAGGATTTGGACATCTGTGGAAAACTTTGCCGAATCCTTTGAGAAGGATGACTTTGTCCATCTGATGGGAAAGGCAGTCTCCTTTCAGGAGCATCTTCAACTGAACATCACCCATATCGAAAGAGTGGGGGAAGAAGAAATTCTTTTTCCAGACTTCTTTCCTATGACAGAAAAAGATATTGACCAGATGTTCCAGTCCCTTTTAGAAATCAGTCAACAGATTATAAACCCACACCTCAGCCAACTTCTTCAACTTTTCTGGGAAGATGAATCCTTTATCAAGCTTTTTAAAATGGCCCCTGCCTCCAAATGGCTCCATCACAATTATTTAGGGGGCCTCTTAGAACACACCCTTTCCCTGGTACAACTGGTATTAAAAAACGTCAGCCATTACAATGGATTGAACTTAGACCTTTTGCTCACAGCCTCAATTCTCCACGACCTGGGTAAAGTGGATGAACTTTCTTATCACCGATCCTTCGACTATTCAGATGAAGGCCGACTCCTTGGTCATATTATCCTCGGAATAGAAAGGGTGGAGGATAAAATCCACCAACTCCCAGATTTTCCAAAAGACCTTTCCACGCTACTAAAGCACTTCCTCCTCAGTCACCATGGTCAATATATTTGGGGTTCACCAAAAAGGCCGATGACCCTGGAAGCGGTCATGCTCCACTACCTTGATGATATGGATGCAAAAATCAATGGAATTCAACAATTTATTAAAAAACAGGTCCCAGAAGGATCCAAGTGGAGTGCCTACCACCGTATATTTGAACAATATTTTTATGTGCCCACCCTTTTGGAACAGATGGAACTTCCCGATAAGATTGACAAAAACGAATTTGAAGAAGGATAATCAAATCTTCCATTTTCTTGACAAACCGCACCTCCATTATTATCTTAAGAGCACAAAAAGAATTACATTTTAGATACTTAGTTTTGCCTTATTTGCCTTAAAAAAGGAGAAGGATTATATGGATTTCTTCCTTTCCGAAAGGATGAGGCGAGTTTTAGAGATTGTTATTGAAGATTACATTCTTACGGCAGAACCAGTGGGTTCAAGGACAATTTCTAAAAAATCGAACCTCAACCTAAGCCCTGCTACCATACGAAATATTATGTCGGATTTGGAAGATTTAGGTTTACTTTCTCAACCTTACACCTCAGCAGGGAGGATACCCACGGAGAAGGGACTTCGATTTTACGTTGATTCTATTATCAATGTCCACGAACTGAGTAACCAGGAGCAACAGGAGATACGATCTAAATACTTGAGCCATCTCATTGAGGGACCGGACCTATTCAGAGAGACTTCTCGAATCCTATCTTCATCTTCTCACTATTTAGGAATCGTTTGGGCACCCCGGGTGAGTTCAGTCGTGCTTCAACATATGGAGTTTGTCAAATTAAGAAAATATTTAGTTCTGGCGATTGTGGTCAGCACCACCGGTTCAATTCATAATCGAATTATCGAAATGGAGGAAAATTTTTCGCAATCCGAATTAGATCATCTTTCAGATTATTTGAATAGTTTCCTGACTGGCCTCACTCTTTCCAAGGTGAGAGAGAAATTTCTGGAGCAGATGAGGGTGGCCAAGAACGCTTATGATCGTCTGCTCGAACAGGCACTCAAACTGGGAGAGAAAGCCTTTTCCTCCATCGATGACACCGATGTCTTCATCGAGGGGAAGACAAATATTCTGAATGAGCCTGAATTCAGTAATGTTTCGAGAATGACCGATCTCTTTCGAACTTTTGAGGAAAAAGCCACCATGGTGAAACTCTTGGATAAATTTTTGGATCCCAAAGGGGTTCAAATTGCGATTGGCTCTGAGAGCCAGGTCCAAGAAATGGAAACCTGTAGCTTAGTGACTTCCACTTACGGGTGTGCAGGACAGATCTGGGGAGCCTTGGGAGTTATCGGACCTCGAAGGATGAATTATTCCAAAATCATCCCCTTGGTGGATTATTCTGCAAGATTGCTGACAGAGATCTTAGAAAGGAATTTTCATTAAAAACGAGGAGTCGTCATGATGGAAGGATCAGAGAAAAAAAAGATCCCTGTTACCTTGGAACCCTCTCCGGAAGGGGATAAAGGAAAAATATCAGAAATATTGACAGAAGGAAACCATCAAAAAAATAAGAAAAAAAAAGAGGATAAGGAGACTGAGGAACTGAAAAAGAAGCTGGAAGAAAAAGATAAAGAGGCGAAGGAGAATTATGACCGTCTGTTGAGAACGGCAGCCGATTTTGAGAACTATAAAAAGAGATCGGCGAGAGAAAAAGAAGATTGGACCAAATTTGCCAATGAAGATCTGATCAGGGCGATCCTCCCTTTTATCGATAATCTGGAGAGGGCGGTCAATCACGCTCAAAAGATAGCCGACACCGGGGTATTAGTTGAAGGAGTTCGATTGACCCTTCAACAACTCCTTCAGACCCTTAACAAGTTTGGTCTTTCTTCCTTTGAATCTGTTGGAAAGCCTTTCGATCCAGCCATGCACGAGGCCATGTTGGTCGTAGAAACAGATAAACATGAACCCAATCAGGTCGTCGAGGAGTTCCAGAAGGGTTACCTCTTGAATGATCGTCTCTTAAGACCGGCAACTGTTTCCGTGTCAAAACCTCCAGAGAAAGAGGTCCGGACATCGGAATGATTTTGAATAAATTTTAAGGAGGGGAAATTAAAATGGCTAAGACAATAGGAATTGATTTGGGAACAACATTTTCAGTAGTGGCTGTCATGGAAGGAGGGGATCCCGTCGTCATTGCTAACCCGGAAGGAAGTCGAATCACTCCTTCTGTGGTTGCCTTTACAGATAAAGGGGAAAGGGTTGTAGGACAGATTGCTAAACGTCAAGCGATTACCAACTCTGAAAATACAATCTTTTCAATCAAACGACTAATAGGAAGGAAATTTTCAGACCCGGAGGTTCAGAAAGACCTGAAAATTCTTCCCTATAAAATTGTGGAAAATAAGAATGGGGATGCATGGGTCAGGGTGAGGGATAAGGAGTATAGTTCCCCTGAAATTTCTGCTTTCGTCCTCCAGAAGATGAAGGAGACAGCAGAGGCCTATCTCGGTGAGAAGGTGACCGATGCCGTGATCACCGTTCCAGCTTATTTCAACGATAGTCAGCGTCAGGCCACGAAGGATGCAGGACGAATAGCAGGCCTGAATGTCATTCGAATCATCAATGAACCAACCGCTGCTTCCCTCGCCTATGGTCTCGAAAAGAAGAAGGATGAAAAGATTGCTGTCTTCGACCTGGGTGGTGGAACGTTTGATATCTCCATTCTCGAGTTGGGCGAAGGTGTCTTCGAGGTCAAATCGACCAATGGAAATACCCATCTGGGTGGAGATGACTTTGATCAACGTATCATCGACTATTTAGCGGATGAGTTTAAGAAAGATCAGGGGATTGATCTGAGAAAAGATCGAATGGCTCTTCAAAGGTTAAAAGAGGCTGCCGAAAAGGCAAAGATTGAACTCTCCAATATGATGGAGACGGACATCAATCTACCCTTTATCACTGCCGACGCCTCGGGACCGAAGCATCTGAACATGAAATTGACTCGAGCCAAATTGGAAAAACTAACAGAGGACCTTATTGAAATGGTTGAAGGGCCATGCCGCCAGGCCATTGCCGATTCTGGACTTTCAGCCAGGGACATCGATGAGGTAATCCTCGTTGGCGGGATGACCCGGATGCCTAAAGTTCAGGAGAAAGTGAAGCAAATCTTTGGGAAAGAACCCAATAAGAGCGTCAACCCTGATGAGGCTGTAGGGATTGGTGCGGCGATTCAGGCTGGAGTCCTGAAGGGTGAGGTGAAGGATGTGCTTTTACTTGACGTCACCCCACTCTCCCTTGGTATTGAAACGCTGGGGGGTGTCTTCACCAAGCTGATTGAAAGAAACACCACCATTCCATCGAAAAAGAGCCAGATTTTTTCCACGGCATCGGATAGTCAACCTGCTGTGACGATCCATGTGCTTCAGGGTGAAAGGGAGATGGCCGCTGATAATAAAACACTCGGCCAATTTGAATTGGTAGGAATTCCACCCGCTCCCCGAGGTATTCCTCAGATCGAGGTAACTTTTGATATTGATGCCAATGGAATTGTCCATGTCGCGGCGAAAGATCTTGGAACGGGTAAAGAGCAATCCATAAAAATCACTGCCTCCAGCGGTCTCCACGAAGATGATATCAAGAAGATGGTCAAAGATGCCGAGGCCCATGCAGCAGAAGACAAGAAGAGACGTGAGCTTGCTGAAGCGAGAAACCAACTTGATACTCTTATCTATTCGACCGAGAAATCCTTGAAGGAATATGGGGATAAGGTCGATTCTGGAGATAAACAGAATATCGAAGATGCAATCGCAAAAGCGAAAAAGGCGATGGAGACGAACGACCTGAGCACCATCAAATCTGCCCAAGAAGAACTCACCCGTTCTTCCCATAAATTGGCAGAGGCGATGTATGCAAAGGCTTCTCAAAAAGGAGCTGCCGGACCCGGTGCTGAAGCTGGTGCCCAGGAAGGTCCTCGACCAAAAGCGCAGGAGGATGTGGTCGATGCAGATTTCGAGGATGTTGGGAAAAAGTAACATACTTTAAGTTCTATCTTAAAAAGGGCGAGGCGATAATCCTCGCCCTTTTTTGTTTAAGATTGCTTCGCTGCCTGTCATTCCTGCCCCGTTTTTCAACGGGATAAACTCCAGCAGGAATCTATACTCATGGAATGGCTGGATTCCCGTTTACACGGGAATGACAGAATGGGTGGAGTAAACTGGTGAATTTGATTTTATCTCTTGTTGATGTTAGATTTTAGGCCACATTATTAAGTCCGGAGATGACCCCATGTGGAAATTTTTTGAAAAATTAAAAAAGGGCCTTTCAAAAACCCATCAGGGTTTTGTAGAAAAAATCGATCAGCTCTTCCTAGGGGAAAAAACCATTGATCAACATCTCTTGGACGAATTGGAGGGTCTTCTTTTTGAAGCCGATTTGGGAGTGAAAACATCTCATCAATTAATAGAAGGGGTAAGCCAGGGGCTCAAAAGGGGAGAACTTCAGGAACCTGAAAAGGTAAAAGAGTTTATTAAACAGGAAATCCTTCGGATCCTAAAATCAGGGGAGAAGCCTCTTTCCATTGACTTCTCGCAGACAAAACCGTTTGTCGTGGTGGTGGTTGGAGTCAATGGTGGTGGTAAAACAACCACCATCGGAAAGATTGCCCATCAATATTCATCCCAAGGGAAAAAGGTCCTGGTCGGGGCGGGTGACACCTTTCGGGCCGCTGCGGTGGAACAGCTTGAGATATGGGCAAATCGAGTCGGAGCTGATCTGATCAAACAATCCAAAGGATCAGATCCTTCCGCCGTGGCCTTTGACTCCATCCACGCTGCCAAGGCCAGAGATATTGATCTTGTCTTCATTGATACAGCGGGGAGGCTTCACACCAAAGTCAATCTCATGGAAGAGTTAAAAAAGGTGAAACGAATTGTCGGGCGAGAATGCCCAGGGGCCCCTCATGAAATCCTCCTCGTCCTTGACGCCACGACAGGCCAGAATGCAATCTCACAGGCGAAACTCTTCAACGAGGCCATCGGCGTGACAGGAATTGCTCTGACCAAATTGGATGGAACAGCCAAGGGAGGAATCATTGTCGGAATCACAGAAGAGCTGAAAATCCCAATCCGATATATTGGCGTAGGCGAAGGAATTGATGATCTGAGGGAATTTAACGCTACCGAATTTGTCCAGGCTCTCTTTTAAATTCTTTCACCTTTTGCAGTAAGTCGTATGTGGTTAAAAGAACTTTTTCAGCGTGGGAAGGACCGAAATCGACTACGGTTGGGACATGATTTAACAACCAAAGCAAAATTTATTATAACAAAGGTTCAGTCCTATGTACCATCCGGGTTACGCCATTTAGATATCGCTTGCGGAAGTGGCCAGATTTTAAGTGCCTTTAATAGGATTTGTTCTAAAAGCATTGGAGTGGATTTATCGGAACACTGTTTGGCCATATGCCGGCAGCAAGATTTATCAGTGATTCGAGCCAACATCACTGAAAACCTTCCCTTCAAAAACGAAACCTTCGACCTCGTCACCCTTATCTCTACGATTGAACATGTCCCCTATCCCAACGAATTGCTTAAAGAGGTCAATCGTATTCTGTCACCGAATGGTTTGATCATTATCCAGATCCCAAATCCTTATTTCCCGATTGATTTACACTATTTTCTTCCTCTCTATGGATATCTTCCCCTATTCATCCAGAAAATATATCGAAGGCTTCTGGCTGGGAAGGGATATTTAATAAACTACAATACGATCCAAATCTCAAAAGGAGATGTGGAGAAGATATTTGCTGATTACGCTCAGGTATACGTTCAGGATATTGTTTACCCTGTAGAGGTGGCTCCAAATTGGCTTAGGCCTTTTTACAGCTTCTATAAAGCATCCTTAGGCCGCCTTTTCCCAACCGGGCATCTATTTATATATCGTAAATAACTGATCGGCTCTTTTTGGAAGATGTATCGTCTCAGATGGTTTAGAAAAATTGAAAATTTAAAGTTCCCCACCCACAGGGCAGGGCTTGCGGGGCGCTTGCCGGTAAAAATGAAGAGCACGGCAACCATGCTTTTGTTTATCTCCTTGGTTACGGCCTGTGTCCACGCCCCAGCCCCTTATCGACCGACCAGTTGGGTGAATGCTCCGATTGACATGAAATCCGTTGTAGACAATCCAAACCAACCCTTGCTCCAGGTGATCATTGTGTACGGGCCTTGGTGGGACCACCACTCGGCTCTGCGCCTTGTCTGTCCAGATCGACCGGTTCTGTTCTGGGACCCCGGCGGCAGTTACGGGACTACTCTTGCAGAGGATGTGAGAAGCAAGGATCTGATACGGATCAACCCGCCTGACCTGGAAATGTACTTACAACATGTCTGGAATTTTAGCAGCGTAGAGGTGGAAGTCTTTGAATGGGATCTGAAGCTGGAGTACGCCCGCGAGTTGTACAATGTGCTGTTTAATGGAACTGACAAAAACCATCCTGCCGGCCGGTTCACCACCACCACGATGGGAGGATTTTGTTGCGTTTCGCTAAGCGACTTCCTGCACCGTTTTGCAACGAAGACGATGACTGTACCGAGATCTTTCTTCTTCCCACACGATTTGGCTAGGGTTCTATATACCCAGTCACCCAAACGCGTATTGGCATTTCGCCGCGGCAAACAGATCATGTATGTCCCTACTGGAATAACGATGGGATCCACCAAGATACCCTAAACTTCGGAATAATATCTTGCTTGACAAAGACTCTTTGGTTTGGGTATTGGCAGATTAAATTTGCTTGTGCCTAATAGCTAAGAATTGACACGACAGAAAATATCAAATCCCCTGTTCAGTACTTCCTGAAGTCGAGATTCTTGAATTTTATCCGATGCTGCAACATTTCAACCGATAATCCACAACAGATAACTGGAAAAGGTAATAAAAGATGGAACTTCATTAAATCGAGAATAATCAAGTGAGGCTACGGTTCTGCAAAGGGGGGATACTGCTGAATTGCTCTGAGAGTTCATACGGAAGCAGTATAGGAATCAAGCCCTTCGAAACAGCCGACTCGGCTTCTTCATTTGTGGAAACTCGTCGGAGGAGGTCTCTTTTATCCTTAAGGCCTAAGGCTTCAATAAATGCATCTAGCATCCCTTTCGGAAAGGCGTATACGAAAAGGTGCCCCTCGACAATAGAGAACGTCGGATTGAATTCAATTAAAAGTCCTCTTCCAAGGGGCTTCATCTTGAGCATTCCGGATTCTACAAGCTTTTCTGCATACTTTTTTCGTGCTCCTGCTGACTTCTCGAGTAATTTGGCAATCTCCAAAAACAGTTGTGGCATGCTTTGAGTCATTAGCTTTCTCGAGACATCGAACCGAAACCACCAAAGATCATAGCTAAAGAAAGATTTTCTCTTAGAAACCTCGCTCATTTCTCCTGCATACATATTCCGTATATAGAGTAGGTTAGGGAAGTCAAACATAGCAGAAGGCATTTCTTTAGGGCAATCTTCAGAGGAGAATCTCTCTTCCACGATCAGCTTACCTTCAAGCTCTTTGTTCCAGAAGCGCACCATTTTCTTAATGAATTTTAGGTCTGCCTTGTAACCCGATAGAAGAATTTTCGTCCCTTTAACCGCCTCTTTAGACCTTCCCAGAAGAATAAAGATCCCGGGATTTCGTGCATCTCTTGGGAGAACGATGAATCTGAAGACCATTTGTCCTGTGAATATATAGACCGGAATTTGATTGAGAGTCAGGCTCGATGCTGCCAGTTTTAACCCCTCTCCATAATATCCCCGCATCCAAGATTCTTTGTTGCTTTCGCCCATGCGAAGCGCTTCCAAGGTAATTCCCCGTCCTCTATCTATGATCCATGTTCCAAGAGTGTCTTGCCCGAACTGGACATCAGGCCGTCCGGATATCAACTCTTCCTCGTCCAAGGCATTCTGGAGTAGTTCCCTTATGGAAATAAACAGATTGAACTCTCGTTTCTCCACATAGTCCTTTGATAATCCGGTTGAGAAGAGACCGTCGTAGCCTGCGATTTTAGTGGCCAGCCCAGGAGGTTCTTCGAGTTCCAGCGATAGACCTCTACTTTCTGCATCTTTCAGAGGTATGATTGAGGCAGACATACCAGGTGAGATATTGTAGATGCGCAGCAGTTCTTTAATTTCTAATGGAGTGTCGGTTACCATTTTCGTTATACAGTATAGCAAAGAATTTGTTTCTGCCCAAGACGATATGTCATAGCACCCTACTTGATCCCTAGTAACCGAAAAATTTATTACATAAAATATTGAGATTCTTTTATAATACTTTTTAAAGACAATTGTTACTGGAGGGATAAAAAGTGAGAATCGGTGCTTTTGAGGTGAAGGAACCTATACCGGAATTGAACGAGCCTTATCTGTTTGCCATCCTTTGGCCCTGGATAGATGTGAATAATGTTGGGACTTTGGTCCTGAACCAATTGGAGACTCAGTATGGGGCTAAGGAATTGGCCAGACTGGCTAAACCTGGTCATTTTTTCGATTTTACTCGCTATCGCCCAACTCTTTACTATGAAGAGGGTATTCGCCAAGTTTCCATTCCCAATATGACTCTTCGCTATGCCAAAAGAGAAGGAGGAAATGACCTTCTCTTTCTTCACCTTCTTGAACCTCATGCTCTATCTGAAGTTTATGTTGATTCTGTTTTAAAGCTTCTTAAGACTCTCAACGTGAAGAAATATATTCTTTTAGGAAGCATGTATGATGCGGTTCCTCACACCAGACCTTTGATTATCAATGGGGGAGCCATAGGAAGAGAGACGCAGCTGGACCTAAAGAGATCCGAAGCCCAGCCTAGTTATTACCAGGGTCCAACGAGTATTACTACTTTGATTACTCAAAGGGCACCCGAGTTCGGTACTGAAACGATTTGGTTTATCGTGTCGTTGCCTCAATATGTTATTTTGGAGGAAGACTATATTGGGAAGATGCGCCTCATGGAGATTCTGAATTTGCTCTATAACATCCCAATCGATAAGAAGGATTTTGAGAAAGCTACAGAGCAACGGAACATAATAAACCAGAAAGTGGAAAAGACCCCGGAGCTGAAGAATATTCTTCCTCAACTTGAGACCTTGTATGAAGTTCGAATTAAGAGAGAGGAGGGAGAGAAAAGGCCTAAGTTATCCCCTGAGATAGAGGAAATTCTTTGGAAAATAATGGGAAAAGATTTTGGGAAAGCATAAGGAAAAATATTTAAAGGGAGCTTAATGTGCCTTCGGTCATCTCACATGCAGTTGTTGCGGTTGCTGCCGGAGTAGCATTCGCACCACGAGATGTTCCCAATCATTTTTGGCCTCTTTCTATAGTCTGTTCAATTATTCCTGATGCTGACGTTATTGGAATTTCCTTTGGTATTCCATACCAAAATCTTTTCGGGCATAGAGGATTTTTTCATTCGCCCTTCTTTGGTTTATTAATGAGTATTTTTTTCGTTTGTCTTTTCTTCCGTGACGCAGAGATATTTTCTAGACAGTGGTGCTTCTATTTCATTTTCTTTTTCTTGTTATCAGCGAGTCATGGTATCCTCGATGCCCTCACAAATGGAGGTTTGGGAATTGCTCTATTGGCTCCTTTTGACAATACGAGGTATTTTTTCTCTTGGAGACCAATAATGGTTTCTCCAATTAGTGTTGGAGCTTTCTTTAGCAAATGGGGTTTAATGGTTATCAAAAGTGAGCTTTTATGGGTTTGGCTACCTTCCTTCTTAATCGTTGTTATTTCAACGGTTATTCGTGTTGTGGCAGGGAGGCACTAGAAAATCGGCTGGTGATTAAACCGCCCTAGACCAAGGCATGACGAAATCCTCCCTGTAAATTACTTCACAAACAGACATTTTAGCGAAACGTACTTGATTTCTATCGGTAATCATCGGTGGTCATTTTTCTTGACATACTACTCCCTTTTTCGTATATTCAATCCATCCCAAAGCAAGGTCTTATCACTTGAAGATCACCTGGGAGATGATCATGAACTCCCAGCAGGATCTCTTCACGAAGACGCTCGACATGAACGCCAAAATCGAGACGCCTCCCACGCCGGTACCCGGCGTGTACAAGTTCGTGTGAGTCCGAGAACGCCATGATCAGACTGATCGCTTGCATGCTCCTGCTGCTCGGGCCGGCGTTGGCCGGCCCGGCCTCCGATATCGCCGGGCACGTGGATCGCGAGTGGTTCCGCAAGACTCTGGCGGGTGAAACGGCGCATTGGCGCGATGCCGCATTCACCCCAGAGGGCTTTTTCAAAGTGAATCTTGACCGCCAGTGGCGCCAGGTTGGAAACCAGAACGGGACGCTGGTTTCGCAATCCAGGCAGATCTTTGTAATGGCGCAGGGCTATGAGCTGACCCGCGAGGCGTCGTACCTGGAAGCGGTCCGCAAAGGCGCCGACTTTCTTTTGGAGCGCTTCCGCGATTTCGATCAGGGGTTGTTTTTCTACAGCATGACGCCGGAGGGCAAAATCCTCGACGAGAGTAAGAACAGCTATGGCTTAGCGTTCGTCATCTTCGCCCTTTCCCACGCCGGCCGGGTCACCGGGGACGACAAGTACAAGAAAGCTGCGCTGGCCACGTGGGGAGAAATGAAGTCCCACCTGAGGGACGAAACCGGCTTCTTCAAGCCGAAAACCGATCGCGGGTATGCCAAGGTAATCGGGCAGAACACGCAGAACCCGATGATGCACCTCTTCGAGGCGCTGCTCGCACTGTACGATGCGACGCAGTCGGCGGAGATTTTGAAGGACGCGGAGGACCATGCGAACCGGATCTTCACCCGGCTTTACCAGGAGCGCGAGGGGCGCCTGCCGGAGATATACGACGCGGAATGGCGGCCGGCGGCGGCCACGCAGCAGGGTAGCATCGAGCTGGGGCACCAGTTCGAGTGGGCCTTCTTGCTCAGCCACGGTGTGGAGAAAGGCATGCCGGCCCGATACTTGGGAATCGCCGAGCGGCTGCTGGATTACGGCATGAAGGTAGGCTACGATTCCGAGGAGGGCGGTATCTTTTCGCGAGCCGATTACGACGGGAAAGCCATTCGGGAACCAAAAGGCTGGTGGGAGCAGTGCGAGTCCCTGCGCGCGATGATGCACTGGGCGGAACTCCGGGGGCGCGCGGACCTCTGGCCCGCCTTCGACAAGTCGCTCGCTTTCGTGAGGGACCGCTTCATTGACCCGGAATACGGCGGCTGGTACTCCACCTATGACCCGGCGAACCGCGCGCGAGGATCCGGCAAGGGCAGCGTGTGGCAGGTCGGCTATCACGTGTGCGGTTTCTACACCGAAGCGCTTCGCCTCCTGCGGCTGGCCGGCGCAGGCGCACGTTGATTCACGCTTTGTCAGCCTGCGCCACGACGTAGTTTTTTAACAAATCTGCGGGCTATCGCGTGAGAATTCCCCGGGTGAAGTCGCGTATGCTGTCGCTTGGCGGCGAACGGGTACGCTTCCACGAACGATTTTCCGGCACGGCTGAGGCACCCAGTAGCAGAATCGACGTTGGCGCCCCCTTACGCCTGACGGGAGGCCTGTCATGATGTCTTGATGAGATTGTGTTTAGTTCTTCCTGAAGTTAACAACCCAGCACTTTGCCAGAGGATCCTTGATTTGGTAATCATCAATGCTCTTTTTCCTCAATCCTAATCTCCGTCCTTGCTTCCTCAACACCTCACTAGAGAAGATCACCGTTATATCATGTCGTTGAGCTTCCTTGACATACTACTCCCTTTTTCTTATATTCAATCCATCCCAAAGCAAGTTTTCTATAGCTTTTCTCACAGTTCATTCAGATGACAGAAGGGGTGAAGATGGAAGAGTTGACCAGGGAGATCAAGCGATACGTTCTCGATCAAGGGCTCGACCTCGTAGGAGTCGCCTCGACGGATGGAATCGCTGCAATCACCCCGGAAGGATATCACCGACCCAGCGATCTCCTTCCCGAGTGCAGGAGCAGCATCGTGATGGCCCTTCGATGGGTGGATCCGTTGGTGGACGGGCTGCCGGAGCTTCGGGGCATGTACAGCCGGATGATGATCATGATGAACGGCCGGCTGAACCAGACGCTTCTTCGCATCGCCCATTTTCTCGGTCAGAAGGGCTTCCTGGCGATGCCGGTCCATGCCTCGGACCCCTACGACTTGAGCAGTCTGAAAGGAGTGCTCTCCCACAAGCACGCGGCAGTGCAGGCTGGATTGGGCGAATTCGGGGTTTCCAATCTCCTCCTGACGCCCCAGTTCGGCCCGAGGCAGCGCTTTGTGCAGCTCCTGACGGATGCCGAACTGAGGCCGGACGAACCCCTGAATCTGGGTCTCTGTGAGAAGACCGTATCGAAGTGCGACTACGCGTGTATCCGTGCCTGCCCTCCGAAGGTGATTCCAGCACCGCCCAAGGGCCCGGATGCGATGAAGGGGGTGGTTCGGAACGGGATCAAGATCGACAAGCCCGGTTGCTCCTACTATCAGGATAGGGGTCTCCCGCACATGGGGCGAAACGGCTACACATACCGCTGCGGGATGTGTATCGCCGCATGCCCGGTGGGATCCGAGATCCACAAGCGAGAGACGCTCGCCAGGGGCATCAGACCGGTGAGGATGATCCCTTAGACCACGGTGGATCACCTGCATCCCTTTGGACCCTCTCATAGATCCAGTTCGTTTGTGGGCTCTTCGCCTTGGTCTTCGTATGCTCGGCCCTCATTGAGCTGCAGATAGAGCTCATAGGGATGTTTATCTGCAGCCCTTTTCTGAAGATAACTTCCTGTAGTCCTCAAGGCGAGAATCCAGTTCTTTATACCAGATTTCAGGTGATAATCCTTAAAAGATATTTTTCACAAGCTCATTTTTCTGATAGTTAGCCGATGGACGACTTGACAGCACGTCAATTGCTGGGTACTATTCGGAATGAACATTCATTCTTCGTCTAATATTATGAAAAAAGTGGATAAGCGTAGCGAGATCATTCAAGCCGCATTGGATCTCATTGTGGAACATGGCTTTCACGGGACATCAATGGCTATGGTAGCCGAAAAAGCGGAGGTGGGAGCGGGGACGATCTATCATTATTTCGAGAGTAAGGAAGCCCTTATCAAAAAATTGTATCAAGAACTGGAAGAAAAAGTCATGGTGATACTCTGGGAAGGGGACCCCATTTCAAAGCCAATCAGAGAGAGATTCATCCACCTCTGGACAGCGCTCCTTAAGTACTTTATTGCACACCCCCTTTATTTTCGATATATAGAGCAGTACCACAATTCACCTTACGGTGTGTCCTTGCGGAGGGACAAGATTTTGAGTAAGACGGACGACCGTGACATATTCAAAAACCTTTTCGAGGAGGGAATCGCACAACAGGTTACAAAGGGTTTGCCCCTCAGTATGCTTTTTGCTCTGGCTTTCGGTCCACTGGTTGCTCTGGCGCGGGACCATACACTTGGCTTCGTAATACTTGACGATACTTTGATTGCGCAAATCGTAGAGGCATGTTGGGATGGAATAAAGAGATAAGGGACAAATTTCTGTAATTTTTTTTCTAACAAGACAAGCATGAATGTCCGTTGCCATTTATTGGCCTGTTCCACTGTGGATGATAAGAACCTTACAACCAGGAAAACATGAAATGTAAATATTCCAATTAAGATCGTAGAGGTGTCCTATGCAAAAGGATTGCAGGGTCAGGCTGATTGTCACTGTCTTAGTTCTCGGAGGCCTCATTCTGGCCGGCTGCAAACACAAGCAGCCGCCCCCATCGGTCATTCCGGAGGTTGCCATTGTGACGGTCAGTCCGGAGCGGGTGGTACTAACCACGGAATTGCCGGGTCGCACATCCGCCTACCTGGTAGCAGAAATTCGTCCGCAGGTGAACGGTATCATTCAAAAGAGGCTGTTTGAGGAAGGATCAGATGTCAGGGCCGGAAAAGTACTCTATCAAATCGATCCCGCCCCCTTTCAAGCCGCCTACGACAACGCAGTGGCCAACCTCTCTGGGGCGCGAAGGGGGGCCGACCGGGCGCGGGCTGCGTTGGAGGCGAGCATTGCCGGCGTTGCGCGACAGCGGGCCACCCTGGAGCTCGCCCGGACGAACCGCTGGCGCTACGAAGAACTTTTTAAGAAGAGCGTCATCTCTGCTTTACAGCGCGACCAGGCTGTGACTGACGCCGATGTCGCCGAAGCCACGCTAAAGTCCACCGAGGCGCAGGTAAAAAACGACGAGGAAGCCGTCGCTGTCGCCGAGGCAGCCATCCAGCAGGCGGAGGCGGCAGTAGAAACGACCCGAATCAACCTGGGATACACTCACGTGGATGCGCCCATTACAGGCCGTATCGGGAAATCCAATGTCACCGTAGGCGCCCTCGTGACCGCTGGAGGACCGACTCAGCAACCCACGGCTTTGACTACTATTCAACAGCTGGATCCCATTTACGTCGATGTACCCCAATCCACCAACGAACTGTTACGTTTGCGACGCCGAGTGGAAGAAGGCCACCTCCATCACAACGGGAAAGACCAGAGCAAGGTCCGACTCATCCTGGATGACGGCACCACGTATCCCCTGGAAGGAACACTTCAGTTCCGCGATGTCACGGTGGACTCGACGACGGGCTCCGTCACTCTGCGGGTGATCGTTCCCAATCCAAAGAGCCTCCTCCTGCCAGGCATGTTCCTGCGCGCCGTGGTGCAAGAGGGTATCAATAATGAGGGCATCCTGATTCCCCAGCAGGCTGTGTCGCGGGATCCGATGGGGAATCCCGTTACGCTCATCGTAGACGGCGAGGGGAAGGTCGCCGAGCGGATGCTGACGCTCGATCGAGCCATCGGCGACCGGTGGCTCGTAACCTCAGGGCTTGCACCGGGCGAGCGCGTCATCGTCGAGGGCAGTCAAAAAGTGCAGCCCGGCGCTGCTGTAAAAGTTGTCCCGTTTCAGGCGGGCGGAACAAGCAGTGCGGCGCCTAAAAAAACGGCTCAGCCGACTCCAAAATCGAACTGACGGAGGCGTGTAAATGTTATCAAGGTTCTTCCTGGACCGTCCGGTCTTCGCCTGGGTCATTGCCATTATCCTAATGGTGATGGGTGGCCTGGCGATCTACAAGTTGCCCATCTCGCAGTATCCCCCCATCGCCCCGCCTTCCATCAGGATCAGCTGCCTTTATCAAGGGGCCTCGGCGGAGACGGTGGAAAACAGCGTGACGCAAATTATCGAGCAGCAGATGACCGGCCTGGACAAAATGCTGTACATGGCCAGCAGCAGCGATTCATCCGGCATCTCCAGTATCGAGTTGACCTTCGCCCCGGGAACGGATCCGGACCTCGCCTGGGCCAAAGTGCAGAACAAGCTCCAACTGGCAATGGCAGGACTGCCAGATGAAGTGCAGCGCCGGGGTATCTCGGTCCGTAAATCCACCAGGAACTACTTGATCATGGTGGGCCTGACTTCCGAAGACGGGAGAATGAGAGATATTGACTTGAGAGACTATCTTTTCACCACCGTGCAGCAGGTGCTGGCGCGGGTGCCGGGCGTTGGGGAGGTGGAAGGATTCGGTGGCGAGTACGCCATGCGTATCTGGCTCAACTCTGACAAGTTGACCAGTTACGGCCTGACGGTGGATGATGTGACCCAGGCGATTCAAGGTTACAACGTGGAGGTCTCCGGCGGCCAGTTCGGCGGGGCGCCGGCGGTCGAAGGCCAGCGTCTCAATGCCTCCATCATCGTCCATAATCTGTTCAAGACCCCCGAAGAGTTTGCCGCCATCCCCGTCCGCATCAATCCGGACGGCTCCGTCGTACGGATCAAAGATGTGGGGCGGACGGAACTGGGGACCGATCTCGGTGATACTATTTATAATTACAATGGCATGCCGGCGGCCGGACTTTCCATCCGGCAGGAGCCCGGTGCTAACGCGCTGGAAACGGCTAACCGGATCCGGGCCAAGATGAAAGAGTTAAGCCGTTACTTCCCCCGGGGCGTGAAGGCCGTTTATCCCTACGACACCACTCCTTTCACCGTGGTAGCCATTGAAGAGGTGTTCAAAACCCTTCTCGAAGCGATCCTGTTGGTATTCCTGGTCATGTACCTTTTCATGGGAAACATACGGGCCACCTTCATTCCTACCATCGCGGTGCCGGTGGTCCTTCTCGGCACCTTCGCGGTGCTGGGACTGTTCGGGTTCTCCATCAATATGCTGACCATGTTCGGCATGGTGCTGGCCATCGGCCTGCTGGTGGACGACGCCATCGTGGTGGTGGAAAACGTCGAACGTATCATGAGCGAGGAAGGACTTCCGCCCAAAGAGGCTACCGCCAAGTCCATGGACCAAATCACCCCCGCGCTGATTGGCATCGGGTTGGTGCTATCGGCAGTCTTTGGACCGATGGCGTTCTTCACCGGGTCCACGGGGGTCATCTACCGCCAGTTTTCCGTGACCGTCATCTCCTCCATGCTCCTTTCGGTGTTGGTGGCCTTGATCCTGACGCCGGTCCTCTGCGCCTCGTTCCTCAAGCCGGTTCCGAAGGGGCATGAACCGGCGGAGGGCGGCATATCTTTGCTTCGCCCGTTTTTCAGATGGTTTGATCGCGTTTTTTTCCGAGTCCGAGACCTGTACCTGAGGCTGGTCGGCCACTCGTTCAACAAAAAGGTACGATATGTGGTTCTCTACGTGATCATTGTGGTGGGGATGGGATTCCTGTTTCTCCAGTTGCGTACGAGTTATCTCCCGGACGAAGACCAGGGAATACTGCTCTGCCAGGTGACGCTTCCGGTGGGTTCCACGCTGGAACAGACCGAGGCGGTCATGCAGAAGGTCAGGGACCAATTCCTAAACAAGGAAAAAGACGTGGTGGAATCTATTATGACGATTTCCGGTCAGAACCAGTCCGGCCGGAGCCAGAACATCGGTATGGCCTATGTCAGGCTCAAGGACTGGAAACTGCGCGCGCGGTCGGAGATGAAGGTGACCGCCGTGGCCAACAGGGCCATGCAGGCCTTTTCACAGATCCGCAACGCCATGGTGTTCGTCTTCCCGCCGCCGGCGGTCACCGAACTCGGCAATGCCAAGGGCATTGATTTTCAGTTGCAGGACCGTGGCGGTTTGGGTCATGCCGGTCTGATGGCGGCCCGCAGGCAAGTCCTCGACATGGCAGCCAAGGATCCGAGGTTGGCCCGGGTGCGGCCCAACGGGCTGGACGATGTTCCACAATACCGGATCACCGTGGATATGGAAAAAGCGGGCGCCCTAGGGGTTCCGATCACTGCCATTCACAACACCATTTCGACGGCGTTTGGCAGCTTCTATGTCAACAACTTTATCAAGAGCGGACGGGTCAAGCACGTGGACGTTCAGGCCGATGCTCCCTACCGCATGTTGCCCGGGGACCTGGGAAAACTTTACATGCGTAACACGCAGGGCAAGATGGTCCCCTATTCCACTTTTGCATCCGGCCGGTGGACCTTCGGTTCTCCCAAGCTGGAGCGCTTCAACGCCTTTCCGTCCATCAACATCTGGGGCGAGGCAGCACCGGGTAGGAGTTCCGGTGAGGCCATGCAGGCCATGGAGGATTTTGCCTCGAAGTTGCCCAAGGAGATCGGTTTTGACTGGACAGGGATTTCCTACCAAGAGCGAGAAGCCCGTGCTCAGACCATCCCACTCTACGCCTTTTCCATTCTGATCATCTTCCTCTGCGTAGCGGCCCTGTACGAGAGCTGGACGATCCCGTTTGTCAACCTGCTGATGTTACCGCTGGGGGTCTTTGGCGCGACGGCCGCGACATGGTTGCGCGGTATGCCGAATGACGTTTACTTTCAGATCGGATTTCTCACCACCCTGGGATTGTCCACTAAAAACGCCATCCTGATCATTCAGTTCGCACAGTATCGCATGGAGCACGGAGAGAAGCTGGTCGAGGCGACCCTGGGGGCGGTGAAAACCCGATTCCGGCCGGTTATCATGACCTCACTCGCATTCTTCTTCGGCGTCTTGCCACTTGCCGTATCTACCGGCGCTGGAGCAGGAGCCCAGAACGCCATCGGGACGGCGGTGGTCGGCGGGATGCTTTCGGCCACCTTCATTGACCTCATTTTCATCCCGCTTTTCTTTGTCCTTGTATCCCAGAAATTCAGAGGAAAGAGGGCGAATCAAACAACTGTGCCTCGCCCGGGTTCCGACACTTGTTTGGAGCCAGGTGAGGTCGGCTGAAGTAATGCGACACGTATGGGCTAGATTGGTGTTTGACGGCACGTACCGGATTTCAGAGGTCTCCTAAGATCAGAATATGAGGCGAGCTTGACGGCGATTGGTCGCCGTCTTGATGCACACGAAATTGCGCCGCTTGTCGTGTATCTTGCCAGCCGCGAAGCTTCCGTCATCACGGGACAGGCCTTCAACATTGATGGCGGGAAATTGATGGTATAACGGCATCTTGGAATAGTAGTGGATTGGGAGATAAAAAGGAAGGAGAAACTGAGTTGCTAAGGGGAAGACGGGAGATACTTCGGGGTAAGGAAAACAAGTAGGTAAAGGACTTAAAAGAGACCACTCTTCCCTATGAGAAGTTGGGGGAGAAGTATGGGGTATCGAGACAGGCGATCCACGCCTATTGCAAAAGGCGGGGGATCAAGAGAAAACCAAAAGGGCATGAGACTGAGGGGTGTCCTTTGTGTCAGAAACTGATCCAGATTAGCGAGAAACCGCACAGCGAGTTTATTTCCATCCATACAATCCTAATGGAAACAGGAGAGGAATATCCAAAATACCTTTACCATGTCCGAAGGCTGAGAGATAAGGGACTGATCAGTCAGAGATTTGGAAGATTCCGATCAAAGAGAGCGGAGAAAGCTTATGCGATTTATTTTAAGAAACGACTCCCGATCCGCACGATAGGGTGGAAGGTCGGATTAAAGAATTTCTCGGCAGACATTACAAGACATCGGGCATTGGGATGGGATGTTCCACCCTCCCTCTACGATGGGCGGAGAGGAGCAGGATTAAGAGTAAAATCCAAGGGAGAAAAAAGCGGAGAAGGGGATAGGAAGAAATCTTCAGCAATAAAGAATAAAGGAGAATAAGAAATGACTGAAAAAAAGAGGTAGTCGGGTATTACACCGGTGATAGAAACATTTACTGTGTCGAGTGCATTAATAACAATAGAGAAATAATGGAAAAAGTTGAGAGGGCGATTACTACGGACGATACTGATGAAGGGAGAGCTCTTTTGTGACGGATGCAATAAGGAAATCAAGTAAATTGGTTTAGAAATGGCATTGGAAGTGAGATGTTGAGGGTAGTGGATCGGGAGATGAAAAGAAAGAAAAAGTGGAGATGAAGAAAAGGAGGCACTGAGGTGAAAAAAGATGATGACGAATTTCGTCGTATTGGAACGGAGCTCGAAATACTGACACTCAAGAGGGAAAATATGAAGAAAATGTAACGCTTCAAAACAGGATCAAGGTTCTTAAAAAGAGCCGAAAACAAATCGTCAAAATTGTTCATTTTTCAAAGAAATGAAAAAGGAGCGGATGCGGTAAACTTTCACAGGGGGCGAGTGGAGATGGGAGGAATTAAGCTTCTTATACACGTAAAATTACCATTCTTGGAAAGTGTATGTTTCTGCTATGAACCCTCTGTTTCCGACACCTCAAAAAAGCGAGGATTTGATTTCCATATGTTCACCTGGGATACATGATTTCAACCCGTAATCCGCAGCCCAAGATTTCATAGTTGAGCAAGGATTTGTAGGTGAACTCGTTAATTCTCCCCATCGGCTCATTTTTGAAAATTGGCAAAGGGAAATTTCGTTTGTTCCTTCCTGTACTCTTCAGACCCGTATAGACTTTATCCATGCAATGTTTCAGATGAAAATCCTCAATTATGAATGGTCAGAATAATAGACCTGAGAAATTATAAACACACAGTATAACATCTCATTTTTGAGAAATTATTCGCTCGTAGGAAATCCCCAAATTGTGATAAACACCCAATTATAATGGGCGGTCCCCATATGAGAACCTCGAAACGTTCTTGAATTTTCATTGACAAAAAGCAGTTGAATGGGTAGGATTCTTACAAATTACAAATTGGAGTACAATAATTGTTATCTGCTCATCACGAACATCTGGAGGCTCCGGCATGATATGGAAGATGGTAGCGGTTAATTTAGTAGCGTTATTGGGCATGGCGTGCGTTAGTAGTGGACCCATTCCTAGTAGTGAACCCATTCGTAGTGAGCAATTTCCCATCGTCGATGCACACGCGCATATTGGTGCTTCGTTCGACCCGACTACGATCCTTGAGGTGATGGACAAGAATGGCGTGTCGAAACAAATCGTGATGGCGCGCTACTATCCAGGCCCAGCCGGCAACATTGATCTGCCGGGAGATGACGAATTGGCTCTCAAACTCGCCGAAACATATCCCGGACGGTTCTATCCGCTGGTAGGCATGCAGCGCCCGCTGCTCACTGGCGCCTATAAATGGACTAAGCCCAATGCCGATATTGAGTCGCTGATTCGGGAAACAGAGCGCAAGCTCGCATCCGGAAAATTCTTTGGTATAGGAGAATTCATCGTCCGTCACTGGGCCTACTCACCTGGGCTTCATGCGGAACAGGACAATCCGATCTACTCGGAGTTGATGCGGCGTTTCAGCGTGCTTGCAGCCCGGTACGACGTTCCTATGGTGATACACATGGAAGGCTATCCGACACTGGTCGCTGATTTTTCGAGATTGATGGCGGAAAACCCGGGCACGTGCTACATATGGGCACATAACTGCGGTCGCAGCAAAGCAGCGGTTATCCGCAACCTACTGACACGCTTCCAGAATTTGTTTTGCGATCTTGGTGGCATGACCAATATCGGAACAAGCTATGGATCAGGATGGCCACGCATGGAGGAATTCACATCGCTGATCGAGCGCGATGGAGTGCTTTTCCCTGAGATGAAATCTCTGTACGAAGAGTTTCCGGACCGCTTCATGGTGGGACTGGATACTGCGCACGCACCCGCCATGCAGAGCTATTCACGACGCGTGCGGCGTTTTCGCGACTTGCTTGAGCAACTTAGCCCAGAGGCAAGGGCTAAGATCGCTGAGCAGAACGCGATCCGCATTTATAAGCTCGCGAGATAACGCATTGCCGGACTAGGAATCCCAATTGAAAAGGTAAAGTAAAATCAATAGGAGTCTTGAATCGTGAATTTTGGTATGCCCGCAACAGCAGATAACAATTCGCTCAACCCGACTCCGTGCCTTAGGGGCGCTCGCCGGTTAGCTCAGTCGTTATACTTTCTTTCTCCCCGTAATCATCAAGGTTGAAGGTTAGCTCCCATCGAAGATAAGTAGGTGGAACCTGCAACCCACTTTTTCACTTCTTCCTTCCTGTAATCAATGAAACGCCCATCTTCCCTTCCAATGCAGATTTCAACCAGATATCTTCAGTTTGGGCAAAGTGCAGGTATTGGCAAGCTATCCGCTGAAGAGTAGAAAATTCCTCATCGCCCTCTTATTTGCTCCTTCTTGTGACCAAAGCAAGACCTACGGTAACCCGCCATTCCTTGTCCGTACTTGTGCACTCTTTAATCTAAACCTAATCTCATGGCATCTATCAGATTAAGACCAAGGATCGCCCAGACACAAGGAAAGAGTTCCTCCAAAACTTTAGAACATCTCCATATTTCATAGAGAGCCCCATGATTGAAGAAGATTACTATGCTAAAATTTAATTAGGAGATGAGATTTCATTTTAAATCCCTGATCTCCAGATTTCCACATAACAATCAACCCACCGTATAGCCTTCCGACAGGACCGCTGGAAAGGGAAAACTTGCAGGTTGCAAACTGGTGACTACCAGAGTTAAACTGGAGAGCATGATCCTGAGGCCGGGGCGCTTCACGATCATGCCAAAGTACGATTTACAACAAGTCTAATTCTACGTGTGGACCCATGATGCGGGACGGCTCAACTTTCCTATCTTCGAAACGGGAGACAATCATCCTTTCAGGATTATTTTAATAACTACTCATGAGGAGGAGAATATGCCATCCAACGAAAAAAAAGAACCAATAGAAGTTTTAAAGGATAAGATTCGTTCCTTCTTCGGTCCCCGAGACCCCCAGAAAAAGAAGGATGCCTTGCCCCCTAAGACTCATTTCAGCATCTGGTATTTCCTGATCGCCTTCCTTCTATTTACCTACCTGCAACAACACTTTCTTTCTCGAAAAGCGGAGACAATTCCCTACGGGCAATTTAAACAATCCCTAGCTGAAGGCAACGTGAGTAAATTAACCATTGGTCCAGAAAACATCACCGGAACGCTGAAAGAAAAAGATAAAAAGCCGGGCCAGGAGTTTACTACAATTCGGGTGGACGATCCCAGCCTCGTGAAAGAACTGGATGAACACAAGGTCGATTATTCCGGACGCTATGAGAGCAAATTCCTGAGCAGTATTCTCTCCTGGATCCTCCCCATCGGCATTATGCTCCTGATCTGGCGGTTCGCCATGAAAAAGATGGGGCCGGGGATGGGGGTCATGTCTTTTAGCAAGAGCAAAGCCAAGCTTTTTGCAGAGAATGAGACCCGGTTCACCTTTGCCGATGTGGCTGGAATCGATGAGGCCAAAGAAGAGCTTCAGGAAGTAGTGGAATTTTTGAGCAATCCCGGAAAATTCCAGAAACTGGGAGGGAGAATTCCAAAAGGGGTGCTTCTGGTTGGCCCACCGGGGACTGGCAAAACCCTTCTGGCCAAGGCTGTGGCCGGGGAGGCAAAAGTACCTTTCTTCAGCATCAGCGGGTCAGAGTTTGTCGAGATGTTCGTCGGCGTGGGAGCAGCCCGCGTTCGTGATCTTTTCTCTCAGGCCACTCGCCAAGCCCCTTGCATCATCTTCATCGATGAACTGGACGCGTTAGGGAAAGCCCGGCGAATGAATGTCATGGGCGGGCACGACGAACAAGAGCAAACCCTCAACCAGCTCCTGGTGGAAATGGATGGGTTCGAAACGAATAAAGGGGTCATCATCATGGCCGCAACCAACCGGCCGGAAATCCTGGATCCTGCCTTGTTGCGACCGGGGCGGTTTGATCGGCAGGTCTTGGTAGACCGCCCGGATATCAACGGGCGAGAAGCCATCCTGAGAATCCATTCCAAGAATGTTCTTTTAGGTTTCGATGTGGATCTCCGAAAGGTCGCCGGCCGCACCCCAGGCTTTGTGGGAGCTGATTTGGCCAACCTCGTCAATGAGGCCGCCCTGTTGGCTGCACGAAAAAACAAAGATAGTGTAGGGTCGGGAGATTTCGACGAGGCCATCGACCGGGTGGTTGGGGGTCTTCAGAAAAAGAACCGGGTGATGAATGCACAGGAGAAAGAAATTGTTGCCTTTCATGAGTCCGGACATGCGATTGTGGCTGAATCTGTAGACCATGCCGACCCGGTGCACAAAATCTCGATTATTCCCCGAGGAATTGCGGCCCTCGGATATACCCAACAGCAACCCACGGAGGACCGCTACTTAATGACTCGCTCGGAGCTACTGGACCGGCTAGCTGTTCTTTTAGGAGGTAGGGTGGCGGAGGAACAAGTTTTTGGAGAGATCTCCACAGGGGCCCAAAACGACTTGCAGCGGGCGACAGACATTGCCCGGTCCATGGTCACGGAGTATGGCATGAGCGATCTAATGGGACTGGCGACCTATGAGCGCGCTCATCAGCCTATGTTCCTCCCGGAAAGTTTTTCTCCGAGTAAAACCTACAGTGAAAAGAAATCCGCCCAGATTGATGATGAGGTCAGCCGGGTCATCGAGGAAGCTCATCAGAGGGTGCGAGGAATCCTGTCCGCTCACCGGAATGTTTTAGATGACTTGGCCCACCTCCTGTCCCAGGAGGAAATTGTACAGGGGGAGGTTCTCCGAAGGATGCTGTCCGAATCCAAACTTAGGATGCCAACTACGTTGCCTGAGCAGCCATCCTGACAATCCGGTGTCCTGCGGTGCGGCCGGTATCCCTGAGCATGTCTTTTGGTAATCAATACTCTTAGGGGTATGAAAGGCGAAGGATAAGAAAGGGTTAATTTACAAAAGATGACGACCCGAATGCTCAAAAAAGGGTTGAAAATCCTTTTGGAAGCCAAAATTGTGTCAGAATGATGAGTTAAAAAAGTGGGAGATATTCCCAATATTCCAGAGCAAAGGCAGGGTCATTTGGTCCTGCCTTTTTTATGCACATTTCTATCCGTAATCGTTGACTTTGAAGGTTAGGTTGGTGCAAGGATTTGTAGGTGTTAGCGTCAAATCACCTTCCCAGCGCCCATCGCAAAATTCGTTATCTCTCGTAGCGATAGGTTTTACTGGTTTTTCAACAGGTACATATCGGAGTTTAAAATATTTAATTGGTCAACCCTATATATCATTTTGCCTTTGGTTAAATAGGAATAATATCTCTTGATTTACTTTAATTTTTTTGTTAGTTGAATCAGGAAATTTTAGATTAGGAGGGGAACCTTGAAAACGATAGCGAGATATTTCTTTATTTTTACCATGATCCTATTGCTGATCTCCTGTGCAGAAGGAAGCAAGATCGAAAAGAAAGATAAACCCGTCACGGCTGAGGAACATTTTCAATTGGCTTATAATGCTGCGGGAAAAGGGAATTTGGATGAGGCTGCCAAGGAATATCAAAAAGTGCTGAAATTGGATTCAAAGAATACAAAAGCCCACCTCAATCTCGGCATTGTCTATGGTAGGCTGGAGAAGTGGAAAAAAGAGATTTCAGAGTTTGAAGAAGCACTTCGTATCGACCCTAATTTCGCGGAGGCCCATTTTAATCTTGGGGTCGCCTACCAAGAAAGAGGAAACCTCAAAGAGGCGATGGCCGAATATCAGAAGACGCTGCAAATCTCTCCGCATTATATCGAAGTCCATACCAATATAGGAATTCTTTATTTTAGAAAGGGAATGTTAGATCAGGCTTTGGCGGAGTATCAGAAAACGATTGACATCAAACCGGACTATGCCAAGGGTTATTATAATATTGGGAGCGTCTATCTGGAAAAGGAGAAAACAGATGAGGCGATTGCTTCCTTTCAAAAGGCATTGGAGATCAATCCTAAATTTGCAGAAGCTCATTATGCTTTGGCTGGCGCCTATTACGAGAAACAGGAATTTAAGTTAGCCATTGAACATTGCGACCAGGCTGGGAAATTAGGGATTGTTGTTGATCCCAAATTTTTGGAACGACTCAAACCCTACCGTTAAATCCTAACTTTCCCCGTTTCTCACGGACCTGCCCATCATTCTCAGCCCCTTGGAGAATTGCCCTCCTCGCTTCCTTTCTGAAAGAGTGATTTTCAAATCTCTTCCCTCAATGCAATATTTCAAATAGTAATCAATAACGAGTAGGAAACATTTTTCCCTTTTAATGGAAGTAATTTGGGACTTTTGTGAAAATTCATTCCATCTTTGGCTTTCATTAAAATGAACACAATTTTAGTTGAATTGTCACGAATTACCATCTGCTTACAACAATTGGAACAATTGAATTTTGGCATAAGAATTGCTGTTATTTCTATAATGTAGAGGTTGGGATAAATCCCGATAAAGCCTAACCCTCCGTGAGAAGGGGGCGGAAAGCGGCGGGTCTTTTAGGAAAGATGGCCGAGCTGCCGAAGGATGAATCTTTGGAAGGTCGGCTTTTATATTTTTAACCTAAAAAGAAAGGGGGTAAATGAACTATGAGACAAAAGAAAACATTACTGATTTTGGCATTATTCCTTTTTGTTCTCTCTCTAACGAATGCATATTCAGATGATTTTTACTGGGTGCAACTCAATTCAAATAATAATGTGTATGATCCGAGTTATTTTTCCGTTCCAGAACAAAAATATATGCAGGCAGCAGCGGGGACATACTCTAACTCAAGTCATGTCTTTGTTCAATTTAATAATAAATCTCCACTCCAATACGATCCAATTGCGACCAATTATTCATTAACTTACTTACCCCAATGGAGTGCCTTGTTTCCACCTTGGAACATTTATAATCGTAATATCCCAACAAATTTCCCTTACTATGAGTCAAATAATGCAGTTTATTTCATTGATATGAATAACAACTCTGCCTATGACAGCGGTGAGCCATTGCGTTTCATCCCAGCTCGTCCAACGGGTACTTATTCTTTTTTGGATGCTGCTTCAAATGTTCAAATCACTGGAGGAATTTACCCAACAATCACGTGGGATCCTGTTGCAGACGCAGAGAACTACAGGGTTGGAATCGTGGGGTTTAATCCTGACGGCACACCTAATCTCTCTGATTTAGAATTCATCGTAAGCGGTTTGACCTCCACTTCATACACGTATTCTGGGAGTCCCCTTCAATATGGTCAATCTTATGCATTTTTTGTCGAAGCCCGTGATTACTTGAATGATGTTGTTACCGGTCCACTTGTGAACCAATCGAGGTATATCACCGAATACACCACCCCTGTCCCCGAACCTGCCACCATGCTCCTTGTTGGTTCTGGGTTACTTGGTCTTGCAGGATATGGGAGGAAAAAGTTCTTTAAGAAATAAACCTATGTATAATTAGCGAAGAACAAGGGCAGGGTCAGAAATGGCTTTGCCCTTTTTTGTATATTTCTACTCGTAATCGTCACCTTTCAGAGCTATTTTAGAGTGAACATTAGTAGGTGCAATTATCGAGGGATTGCAGGCTTTTTACGTGCGACCTTGATGGTGGCTCCCTTTATCCGTCCTCTTTAATCCCTCTATAAAACAGGCATTTCTGTGTAGGCTCTATTACTCCCGACCTATGTCCCCTGGCATTTCTATGGGTCAAATTCTCCATTGTAAAATTCCTCCAATTCTCTGGTTCCATTCGTTCATTAGGACTTGAAATCATCTAAAATGGGACCGGACATACCCCAATATACGAAAGGAGGCATTACCATGACCTTAAAAGAAGCCATCACTTTATTCGGTTATCATCAGCGGTCCAATCTGAGAACCAGGACTGTTCGAAGCTACCAACCCCTTCTCCAGAGATTTGAAGTCCAGTTTGGGGAACGTTCCTTCGATTCTATTGGATCGGATGAAATATTCCAATTCTTGGAGACATTAACAGGGAATCATTCCAGATCCACAAGGCGTCTCCGATATGCCCAACTCAAGGCCTTGTTCAACTTCCTCATCGACAAGTGCAATTTGAACATGAAAAACCCCTGCAATACTCCCCTTCTGTCCAAAACCTTTAAGACCCCTAAACAGGTAGCCCGAAGGATTTTGGACAGGGAGATTGTGGAAGAGTTGATCTACAACACCGAGACACTCCGTGACAGGTTGATTTTAGAGCTTCAGGCCCGCTGCGGACTGAGAATCGGAGAAACGTTGAAGATCAAGGTCTCGGATGCTGTGGACCGGAGGCTTATCCTGAAAGAACCCAAGTCAGGGAAGGAATCGGAGATGGCCTTCATGCCCGAACAGATTGCCAAACGGCTTCATGACTATATCCAGCACGAAAGTCTCTCTCCTGAGGACAGGATATTTCCAATTTGTTATTCTACGGCGAGGGCATTGATAAGGAGGTTGGGAGCAAAACTCAACGTGGTTCTTACTCCTCACGATCTTCGTAGATACTCCGCCACCTACGCAAGTCGAAACGGGGTGCCATTAGAGATTGTCTCTAAAGTGATCCTTCGGCACCAGGATTTGAAGACAACTCAGGCCTATTTGGGGAGGGTGGCCGAGTCGGAAGCGATACGTTGGATGGATGTTCTGCATGGAAGATAGAAGATGTAACCTACTGGATTAACGATAGAAATCTTCAGTCTTTGGGGTATGTTCCAATAATTCTTGGCCCGATCAGTTGCCTATTTTTTAGGCAACCAAGGGGGTAGCGATGCAATGTTCCTTCCTGAACTCTTCATTGCCTCCTTTTCCCTTTTAAATGCAGATTACAACCCAAAATCAATAAAAATTAAGGGAAATTGTCGGAAAAGTTTACAACTTTAGAAATGGGCAAATTTGTTAATTAAATCAAATTATTTAGGCCACAAGCGATAAATACTGTTGGGAAACCTTACACTTTGAGATTTTATTAGAATATCTGCGTTTTTGAAAAACTACATAAATTTAGGGACTTATGATGATGGCCTAACTCGGTATGGAAAATGCTTAAAAATTATAATGTATTGGTATAGACAAATTCCGACAAAGCCAAACCTTCCGTGCAGAAGAGACGTAAAGTGGCGAGTTCTGGTTCATTCGATCTCGGGAGAGCAAGGCTACATAGGTTGTCTGTTGGTCTTATTAGGGACCCGAGAGGAGGTCTTTCATGTGCTATAGAAATCGAAGAGTCCGTGCTACCATAACAACCTGTCTGTTCTGTCTGGTGCTGGTGTGTCTGTTGGTTCAGTCATCCAGAGCTGACGTCATTGAGGCCTACGAGAACCCCGCGCAATTTGGAAACATGATACAGTTCAACGTCGATAACACGTGGGGTCGCTACGGGTGCGGCCCGACATCGACGGCTAATACCTTTCTTTATCTTCAGAACAAATATCCCTCTATTTTTGGCACTTCGCTTGTCCCGGGCGACGATCTTTTGACGACAGCCCAGACGCTGGGCAGCTCAACCTACATGGACACCAAGGACACTGCAGCCACCGTCCATGGGACCTATATCGATTACTACGTCAAAGGGGCACACAACTATATTGAGGACAGGGTGCCTGGCGAGACTGAGTATCAGGTGCAAGTGTCTTCAGGCCATTTTACGGTTCCCGCAGACGTGCAGGTCGACTGGTCTTGGCCGACCTTGAATTTTTTGTACAGCGCACTGCACGAGGGAGCTGGAGTCGGTATTCTCATCAACTGGACCACGAGTGATGGAGAATTGGATTCGCACTACTTGACACTTACAGGGCTTTCCTTTGATAACTCCTCGGGGACCGGCACCCTCTACTATGTTGATCCTTTATCAGGAGACTCCCACTATGGCGACATGTACCTTCAATCCGATCAGGTCTGGTTTCATTATGGGAATCATTACGTAGGGAGCAACGAGGCATTCATCAGGATGGCCATGAGTATGGACCCTGTCGGTGCCCCCGTCCCCGAACCCACAACAATGCTCCTTCTCGGTTCTGGATTGATTGGTCTTTTGGGATATGGGAGGAAGAGGTTTAGAAAATAAATCTCTGTCAAAATCTTGTGAAAGGAGCAGGGCCTGAAATAGCCCTGCTCTCTTTTTAGGTTTAGTTCCTACTAAGCAGATTAAGAAAAATTAGGCATGATAGCCTATGAATTTTACTGGTGTGACCCAGTGAAGGGGTACGAATTACTCGGCGTCCTCCCAGAAAGGAGAAAGAATACTGAAAGAATAAACCAGAAGTCGGTCATAGGTTGGGTGGAACAAGTTTTTGGTAATTTAAGTACAAAAGATATTTATTTCATTCAGGTAACAATAAATGAGTATACGGGGAAGATCTTTCGGCCTACTCCAGCTTTCATAACGCAGAAATAAGTTTAAAAAATAAATCAATATTCACAAACAACGAAGATATGAATGAGGAATTTCCTGATAAATAAGAATCTATCCCTTTATTACTGGCTCAAAAAGATAATCGGGAAGAGAGGGGCTTTCTTGGTGGCCAACACGATTGAGAAGGTTATCCATGCCTTTGGGAGGGAGCGGGTGGGGGAACATGGTGGCTTATGAATTTTACTGGCGTGATGAAACAGGGAAAGAACATTTTATTGGGATACTGCCAGAAAGAAGGAAAAACCCAGAAAGAATAACTCAGGAGTCTGTCTCGAATTGGGGATGGAAGGTCATAGGGGATCATTCAGATGTCAATAACATCTATTTCGTTCAGGTTGAAATGTAGGGGCTTAAAAAGTAAATCTATATTCAATTAGAGGAGGGCAAAGGCAGGATCAATTCGGCTCTGCCTTTTTTATTTCCACATTTCAAACGATAATCTTCAATATCCAAGCTCTGTCTATATTGAAGATAAGTAGGTGAAATCGTTGATCCTCCCCATCGGCTCATTTTTGAAAATTGGCAAAGGTATATTTCGTTTGCTTCTTCCTGTAGTCCTTAACCTTCAAGCAACCTCCTTTATGCAATCTTTCAAGTGGAAAGTATTGAGCATCAATCATCGACAATCATAACCCTACTGAATAATATTCAAGCAATATAACATTTCGTTTTTAACAAATTATTTGAATGTAAAGATTCTAAAACTCTACTAACTCACTGACTTCGATAGGGATTCACCTTATGGAAGTGTGAGATTTCTGGAATCTCCTTAGGCACGGCCATCAAGAATTCGCTAAGGAATGTTCTCGAATACTTATGCGCTTCGCTCCCTCACTGGCCCGTCCTCCCAACTTCTATGGATAGAGTTTTACCTGGGACAAACGCTGTTGAGACTGAAAATAGATAGGGGGCCGAAGTTTAAAAAGTTATTTGATTTTTTTTAAGCGGCTATCTATAATTCGGAGGAGTAAGACGGACTTATTAATCCTTAGTAGGAAGGAGGTGATGGGAAGATGAAAAGGCTAATATCGGCTGCCCTGTCGTTGCTTTTGATCGGTCTATTTGTTTCATCCTTGGTAGGATGTGGGGCAGACATCAAGGCAGAGAATAAGAGACTGAAAGCGGAAAACACCAACCTCAAATCGGGCAGCGATAATTTAAAGCTCGAAATACAAAAATTGAAGGAAGATATCCAGAAGACCGCTGAAAAGGATGCGACCATCGCTTCTCTGACTGCCGAGAACGAAACATTGAAAAAGCAGGTGGAAGACCTAATGGCCCAGATGGCGAAAAAGAAAAAGTAGTCACATAACGATGAAATCATAAAAAAGGGAAGACTCCGTCAGAAGGGTTTTCCCTTTTTTGGTTCATTCTTTCTCTCTATCCTCTTCAGGAGCTTCTTCTTCTTTCTTAATAACCCCACTGCCTCCACATCTTGAGCAGACCTTAAACGAGATTACGTATTGAAGGGGTTCCCCATGTAGAAGCTCCGAGGATTCCTTCCTGTAACTTTCGCTTGACCAATTTCCATTGAAAGTGTATATTTTAATCAGTAATCGAGGGAGAGGGATGTTTCTTCATTCGGTTTCCTACGAATTGTGCCGGAGGTGAGCGTGGGAATGGCTTAAACAAAACGTTCCGAAAGAGTGGTGAGTGTTAGAACAGTGTCGCTTAACAGCAAAAGGGGTTCGGTTCCTTAGCGAGGTATACAACGACTTTTGTCCAGTTTTTGGGGTGCACTCCATAATTTAAAAAGCTGATTTATCAGAAGCATAGGTCTCTGCGTATTTGAGCATTAGGAGGAGTTAGATATATATGAAAAATGTAGAAATGTCTGTTGAAGGAAACATTCTAACAATCAAAGTTGATTTATCGAAAGAATTTGGTCCCTCTGCTTCTGGGAAGACGATTATTATTGCTTCAACTGAAGGTAATGTGGCTATCCCTGATCATGAAGAAGCTAAGATTGGATTGAACGTTTACCATAAGAAGAAGTAATTGATGCCTTTTGAAGGCACACCAATAGTGCTCTTTTGTATAACTTTGGAAAACTGCTATTTTAGTTATACCGACTTCTTCCTGTAATCGTTATCCAGACATTTTGCCCTAATAGTGTAGATTTCAACCTATAATCGATAAGCTGATTAGGTGTATTTGGCGTCTTGGTTGTTGAAATATCACTATCGAGTCACAGTAATTTTCATAACAGGTTTTCAACCACTTTCCTGTTGCCATGCTAATGCAAAATTGTTATAAATCATTTTAAAGAATCCTGAGGAAGTTGGGAGTATGTATAAAAGGATTTTGGTTCCGTTAGACGGTTCGGAACTGGCAGAAAAGGCCTTAGATCATGCCGAGAAACTGGCCGAGACCTTTGATTCTGAAATCATTCTATTCCAAGTCGTTCCCTTTATGCCCATTTATGGAGCACCGGAGTTAGTGACGCCTTTTGTCGTTGATGAGAAGCAGAAGGAAGCGGCCGAGAGATATCTCACCAACCTTTCTGAGGAATTGAAAAAGAGGGGCTTCAAGGTTACGGCGAAAGTGAAGACGGGTCAGCAGGTGGCCGTAGAGATTATCGACTTCGCAAAGGAAAGCGGAGTAGACTTGATCGTGATGTGCACCCATGGTCATTCGGGAATTACCCTATGGGTCTTGGGGAGTGTTGCCCACAAGGTCTTAACCCGTGCTGAAACACCAATTCTTCTCATACGTTTAAAGAGATAACTGCTTCCCCATGAGGACGATCCTCATCTGGCTCCACATTGCCTCTGAATTGGTTGCTCAAAAGCTAAACTCTTGTTGAACTTCATTTGAATAATTTAGTAAACTCCAATTGTGATTTGATTATAATCTGAGTCATTTCTAAACGTCTTTTAACTTCAAGGACCTTTCCTGAGATGCGTCGTTACCTCATTTTTGTCTCTGCTGGGCTGAGCCTTCTTATGTACTCGATTGATATGACAGTCGTGGCAGTCGCTTTCCCCAACATTATAAAAGACCTCGGCACCAATGTCCTCTGGGCAGCATGGACTATTTCAATTTATCTGGTTGCGGTTACGAGCGTTATGCCGTTGATGGGTAAACTGAGCGACAGCTTTGGTCGCAAAAAGGTCTTTCTGATTTCTCTCATCCTTTTTACAGCCAGTTCCTTTGCCTGTGGCCTTGCACCCAATATCTACAGCTTAGTGGCATTTAGGTTCCTTCAAGGCGTCGGAGGAGCAAGCTTTCTCCCAACGGCAGCTGGGATTGTGAGCGATCATTTTCCAGAGAGCCGGGAAAGGGCCATTGGTCTGTTTACCAGTATCTTTCCTATAGGAGGTATTGTCGGCCCAAACTTAGGGGGCTGGATTGTAAGTCGATATTCCTGGCGATATATTTTCTATATCAATTTACCTATCGGCATTATCCTGATAGCTCTGATTCTGATTTTACTTAAAGACTCGAAGATCCTCTCTCGGCCCCATATAGACTTTGTGGGGGCTTCCTTTTTCTTCGGAGCAATACTCTTCCTCATGTTTGGCCTAAATCTCATTGCTGAGAACTTCTCTATCTTGTCCCTTCTCCTAACCATCATCTTCTTAGCCGTCAGTTTTTCTTTTCTTTACCTATTTTTTCGTCAAGAGGAGAAGGATTCTAACCCAATCCTGGATACGGCTTTGTTGAGATCAAAGCCTTTTCTGGCAGCAAACCTGTATAACATGATGGTAGGTGCTGGAGTCTTCGGAATCTTTGCCTTTGTCCCACTCTACGCCACAT
>Ga0208039_1000143_pt1 | contig 70642 bp, 64 predicted proteins | sample June2015DPH_20_1_2_FD_184722 | JGI IMG/M metagenome (GOLD analysis project Ga0208039, IMG submission 184722) | Peatland microbial communities from SPRUCE experiment site at the Marcell Experimental Forest, Minnesota, USA - June2015DPH_20_150... | ecosystem: Environmental > Terrestrial > Soil >... | reverse complement strand
TGGAAGGATTCTTGGTTACACTGTGTAAGCAAAAGGCTGTCCTCCTTCTTCGGCAGAAGTCTTTCTCGCAACAATACTTATGCCAGAAAGAGACAGCCTTTTTCAATTCTTCCGTGAGAAATGCGGGCTAGGACGGTGGATGATGGAATTCCCGCACATGTCCTTTTGGCCCCGCAACAGCGGTCAACTCGTCCTGTTGGTGTTCGACTTGGTTGTGGGATTCTTCCTCGCGGTCACAATTCATGAGGTAGCGATTGGTGGCGATGATGAAGCTTGGCGCTGAGCTCAAAGAAGGTGTGCCGCTGGAGGACCTCTCCGCCGACTTCCTGGCCAAAGCTGTCGCCATCAAAGACAATTCCCCAGACACCGTCATCGCAAATGCGCTTGCCTATGGGGCAGCATACTCCCAGCATGACGACGCGAAAGCCGCAGAGTATCTCGAGACGTGTCTGCATTACTCGCCTTATGCTCCGCCCAACATGCGACAAGCGCTGATGAGTGATGCCGGTGTATTTCAGGCAAGAAAACGGAAACGCATCGATCTGGCTGAACAGTGGCTGGCCGCCATGCCGGGAAAGATCGAGATACCATGGCTGCGCGCCATGATGGAAGCCGCGATTCTTGAGGCCAAAGGAGATATCGAGGGCGCGCTGATGCAATTGGAGGCCATTGAAAAGCTGGTTCTTGCGGCGCTGGATCGGGCGCCCCGTGAGCGTGCCTACCGCTCCCTGCTGAAGTGGAAATCCGAACTGCTGCCGCAAGTTGCGCCAACCGTACTAAGTGAAAAGCAAGACGCAAAGAGCTAGCGGGCGCACATCTTACGCCGTCGAACAGGAGAGCGGGGGCGGGCTGACTATTGATGGGGTGCGCTTGCTAGTCGATCAGAAGGCGAGGATGTGAAGCTACAAGCCGCGGAGCTGCCAGACAGCTCCGCGCTACGCTTGCTTTTCAATCCGCCAAGACCAGCTTTTCAACTTTTCGAATGTAAGGGACCTCCCCCGATTGCAGATCCACAAGCAGACCCCTTAGATTGTTGAGCAATTCTTCCTTCGACATTCCCTGAGTCTGGTAATCGGGATAGTCATTGAGGAACCCAAGATAGTAGTCGCCGTCTTGCCAGTACGTAAAACTCGCTGTCTTCATTTCGGGCTCCTAATTGCTGACAGGCTCCTGAAGAACCTGCCGGACCTTTCGCGGACTTTCAAATGGTAACACCGGGTCAGGTCAAATTCGACGTGCGTGCAGCTTGGCTCGCGAGGCGCGACTCACGATTCGAGTCTGGCGGCTACGAGCCGCGGGCGTCGCCGATTTTCTTCTTCAGGGCCTGGTAGGTCTCCACGGCCACGATGGCGGCGGCGAGAACGGCCCCAACCGTCGTCAGCACTTCGCTGGCGTTCTTTAGATACCTCAGCAGCTTCCACATGGTCACAGTCCTCCGACGGGCAGCCAGACGTCTCCCGGCAAGTCTTCATTATACCGTTCCAGGCTCAAAAATGTCGCGCGCACACCTCGCGGCAACACCTCCAGCATGCCGCAGCAGCGCGGCAGGGAAAACCGCTTCTTGCCGGCGCTGCCCGGGTTAAAGAACAGCTTGCCGGCGAGGGCTTGCAAGCACGGCTCGTGGCTGTGGCCAAATATCACCACGCGGCACTGTTCCGGAAAGGTCCGCAGAAATCGGTTGCAGTGGTCCGCCTGCTTCCCTTCGAGCGGGACGGCCTTGGCCCACTCACGCAGCACCGACTGCGGCCTGGGCAACTCGTGCAGCATATAGATTTCGACTCCGTCATATCGCCACGTGAGCGTGGGCGGGAGGTCCAGCGAAGGCGCATCGATGTTGCCACGCACCGCCTGGACAGGCGCAACGGCGCGGAGCCGGTCGAGCACTTGCGGCGAACCCACGTCACCGGCGTGCAAGATTTCCGTGACGCCCTCCAGCCGTTGCGGCAGGCGCGGATCAAAGTACCCGTGCGTGTCCGAGACCACGCCGATTCTCATGCAGGTTATTTTCCGGTGCTTTCTACGCGAAAGGTGGCGAAGAGCAATCTCACAACGGTCCGGTCTCGCCCCCACGGCGGCTACTTGCCGGGGGCTGCGCCTGACCTCTGTCGTTCTTCGGCCATGATCTTTTCCACCAGGGTCGCGCAAACGGGGCAAGTCGGATGGTTAGTTCGGCAGGCGGCGATGCTCAGGTTGCAACCGCAAGGGCAGGGTTCCATGTTCACACGGAAGAGAACGCGATTTCGTTGCTCCTTCGAGAGCGCGCTCATATCAACGCCCGGAATTTCCGTTGCGTCCGAAGGAACGAATTCCGGCGTGTCCTTCGGGCAATCGGAAGGCACGGGGCGAAGGGGCGCAGGGACGAATTTCGCGCGCCGAGGAGCCATCGCCCACACGAGCCCGGCCAGCAACGCCAGGGCCAGCAACACCAGCGCGACGGAGCCGCGCGGTTTTCCCTCGCCCGGTGGGGGTCCGGGAGCGCTACTCGAATTGGATTCGCTGGAAGACATCGGCATCCACCTGCTTCAACGGCACGTCGCGCGGAACGATTCTCACCGTCATCTCCAACGGCACACTGGTCGGCGGCAAGCAGGCGTGATCGTTGCAAGCTTGGTACGCGAACTTCCCCTTCACGAAGTAGGACCCAGGTAGCGCACCCTTCGCCACCTGCAGCAGCGCCCCTACCACCACCTTGCCCTCATAGACGGAGAGCGCGCTGTCGGAAAACGCTAACTTCTTGAGCGTTCCCTTCGGGTAGACCACGCCCTTCACCGTAATCTCGGCGCTGGGTTCCAGCTTGAGTTCGGTGGGAATCAGATAATCCAACGAGGGCTTGTGATCGTTGATGTGATAGCCGGCGGCCACCTGAGCCACCACGGCCATTTTCAGAATGGAGTTGGAGTGGGCGGCGTCGGTCGCCGTCACCACACGCGCCTCCAACACTGAGTGGTCGTATTGAGCCCGTCCCAGGCCCGCGGCCATCAGGGCCAGCACCACGCCACAAAAAAGTGTCCGCATAAGCTGAAAATTTCGCTCCTTGATGATCGGAGGTTCCACTCCTCGAACCGCCTGTTTTCCCCTGCGGACCCTCCGGATATTGTACTCCCGGTTCCGCGCGCTGACCTACGTTGCGCATCCGTTGGATGCGCGAAAACCCTCGTCGGCTTCACCCAGAATGGTTGCGGAAGAACTCGACCTCTCTGGCCGAGGTGAGCTAGCGTCCTGAGTTAGAAGTTCGCTGATAAAGCCTTCGCCTTGCGGGCGACCGTTCCACAGCCCCGTCAGGGGCGCAAGATCGTAGCCCAGGGTCTCTTTTGACCCGCCGTGCGCGGGCGCCAGCCCTGGGGGAGAGAGCCCTCACCCCGCCCCTCCTCTGTCGGGACACCCCTCTCCCGCGCGGGCGGGAGAGGGGACGGGGGTGAGGGAGGGTTCCCTTACCCACGGCTTACGCCGTGGGCTACATTCTTTCACCCGCTACGCGGGCTGACTTGTTCGACGAGCTTCTGTGACAAGACATTAGCTCTTGTTCTTCAGGAACGCCTCCAGTTGTTGTCGAGCCAGTTTCAGGCTGACGCCGCACTTGCGGTCGACCTGCCGGCATTTCAGCAAGTTGAATTTGCAGCCGCAGGTGCACTGCTGGCCGGCCAGTTGTTTCTTGAAAGCCTCCTTCTGCTCCGCGCTCAGCTTCGCCAGATCAACGCCGGGAACTTCCGAATCGACCTCTGCGGGGTTGCCCAGTTCGATCTTGTCCTCCGCGAACACCTGCCCTGCCTGGTGAAAGCTCGTGGCCTCCCCATTCGCACTCATTGCCAACAGTTGCTTGATCTCGGCCTCGAAGATGTCAAGGTCGGTGGCGCCGACGTGTTTCGCATAGATCCGCCCGTCGCGCCCGATCAGGAAAGTCGTGGGCAGTCCCAGCACGCCGCCGTAAAGCTCTCCCAGCCGGTCGTTGCCGACTGCCACCGGATAATTCATGTGGAGTTCCTTGTAGAACTCAACCACGGGTTGCGAGTCGTCGTCCATCGAGATCCCGACGATGGCTAACCCCTGGCCTCCATACTGGGTTTGCAGTTGAACGAATCCAGGAATCTCAATCCGGCAGGGGCCGCACCACGTCGCCCAGAAATCGAGCATCACGACTTGTCCCTGGAAGTCACTCAACTTCAGCGGCTTGCCGGTAATGTCGGTCAGCGAGAACCCCGGCGCCAGAGGATGATCCCCGCTGATTTTCCCCTGCGTCCTCACAGCGGGCGATATCCAGTAGCGGTTCAGGAAATACAGGCCCCCGACGAGAGCCACAGCTAGCATGGCGCCTGCCAGCAATTTCCACTTCGTCACGGGTTCCTCTTTCTTCGGCGAACTCTCCACCGCCTTCGGTTCTTCCACAGCTCGCACCTCACAATCTATCCACATTAACGCTTGGCGCGTTTGGACGCGGGCGTCGTGGCAGCACCCGGCAGCTTTGCGGCTGCAACCGCTTCGTCCGTCGCCGGCGCTTGGGAAAACTTGCCCTCCTGCGGCGCGGCCCCCGCTTTATGGATACGTCGTTCGCCCCTCCCAGGTCCCTCGCCCAGTCTCTCGCCGCGATGCGCGCGCCGCCAGATCACGGCCGCCGCGACCCCCGCCAAAGCCAGCAGCGCGATGAACTGCGACGTCGAAAGCAGGTGATTGAACACAAATCCGCGGTCTTCGTCGCCGCGCAGGTATTCCAGAAAGAATCGCGCCACGGCGTACAGGCCCACATAGGCAAGGAACACTTCCCCATCGCGGCGCCTTTTCGGGAATCGCCACAGTAGGACGCCGAAGACCACGAAAGTGGCGAAGGATTCGTAAAGCTGCGTGGGGTGCAAGCGAACATCCAAAGGGACGCCCGAAACCTGATGGGCAAAGCTGCTGGTAAAAACCACTCCCCACTGCGCGTTCGTCGGCGTGCCGTAATCGCACCCCGCGCTGAAACACCCCAACCGCCCGATGCTCTGGCCTAAGACCACCGCGGGCGCCAGCACATCCGCCAGCTTCCAAAAGGCGAGCTTTTGCACCCGTACGAACCACACCGTGAAAAAGAGCGCCGCCAGAAACCCCCCGTAGAAGACCCCACCGGCCATGAAGGTCGAGAGACTGAAGATGTCGCCCGGGTTGGCGCGGTAATAGCTCCAGTCCGTCAGGACCATCAGCACTTTGGCGCCCGCCAACGCCACCAGGAGGGTCCACGTACAGAAGTCCAGCACCTGGCCGGAGTCCAGACCTACACGGCGTCCCAGGCGCATGGCCGTAAAAACTGCAGCCAGGATCGCCAGCACCAGTAAGAGGCCGTAAGTCGGCAGATGAAACGATCCGATGCTGATGAGAATCGGGTGCAAACTCTCTCCTCTCACGACTGCCGTCGCACCGGTCTGCGGCCTGTTGCGCCGCTCGGCGCCCGGTTCTACGGAAGCTTACTGCCCATTAGGACCGTTCGTGCAACTTCATTTCCCTACCGTGTACGCGCAGCCTGGCCTTACAACGAGAAACGGTTCAAAAACGAGAAGTAGCCGGAAATAAGGGTCAACTTGTTGAAAGCTATCAGAATTCCCAGCGCAATCAAGAGGACGCCCGAAGCCACTTCCACCACCTGCAAGTGCTTCCGGAATCCCCCATACAATCTCAAGAAAGTGCTGAGCCCGAGACTGGTGAGGAGGAATGGGATGGCGAGTCCCGCCGAATAAACTGCTAGCAGGAACATGCCCTGAAACACCGTCTCCCGTTGGGCAGCGAGCGCCAGGACGGCTGCCAGGATCGGCCCGATGCAGGGAGTCCACCCAAAGGCGAACGCAAATCCCAGCAGAAACGCCCCGACCAAGCCCCGCCGGGGGGCGCCGGTATCCAGCCGCGCCTGGCGATAGAGCAGCGGGATCTTCACCAAGCCGGTCAGGTGCAATCCAAAAATGACGATGACGACGCCTGCGATGATGTTGAACGTCGTCCGTTGCGCCAGCAGGAACTTCCCCACCCAGGTCGCCGACGCGCCTAGGATTACAAAAACCACGGAAAATCCCGCCACGAAGGCCAAGGAGTTGCGCAGCACGCGGCCCAAGAGCTGGCCGCTGGCGTCGCTCTTCAGCTCTGCGACCGAGGCCCCGGAGAGCATGGAAATATATCCAGGTACCAGGGGCAATACGCAAGGTGAGAGAAATGAAACGAGACCCGCCACAAACGCAATGGGAATGCTAAGTTCGTGGGTCATGTTTCGACAGAATTCCCCGGTTCTTTCGATGCGGCACGCCCCCTGCGGTAACGATTGAGGCAAGGCGATCCAGGGCACGAGCCATTCCATCCTTGTCGCTGCTTCCAACTCAAGTGTACCATAGCGCTTTTCGGACCGTGGGGAATGCGGTGGCTGAGCGGCTGCAAACAAGTGCTCTCACCCCTTCGTTCGCCCACGCTCGGATCGCTCACGGTTCTCGATTCTGACTGACGAGGAGGTCTCCCCGCTTGCTGCGCGCCATTATCTTCGACTTCGATGGCATCATCGTCGACAGTGAGCCCCTCATCCTGAAACTAACTCAGCAAATGGCGGCCCAGGAGGGTTGGACGGTCAGCGATGAAGAGTACTACCGCGACTACCTCGCGCTCGACGACCGGGGCATCATCGAGCACCTTTACGCCAGCCATGGGCGAGCCGTGGACACCGCGCGGCGCGATGAGCTGATCGCTTGGAAAGCCCGCCGCTATCAGGAAATCATTCGCGACGGCCTGCCCGCCATGCCCGGCGCCGTGGAATTCGTCACCGAAGTGGCCAGCCTGTATCCTTTGGCCATCGCCAGCGGCAGCCTGCGCGTGGAAATCGAGCACTTGCTCGGAAAACTCGGGCTGCGCGAGAAGTTCACCGTCCTGGCGACGGCGGACGACTGCCAGCGTTCCAAACCCGATCCCGAAGTCTACCTCACGGCTTTCTCCCGCCTGCGCCCCCTCCCGAATTTCCACGACGCCCCGTTGCAGTCGGGGGAATGTCTCGCCATCGAGGACGCGCCGCTGGGCGTGGTTGCCGCCCAAGCCGCCGGCTTCAAATGCTTGGCGCTCACCCATAGCCGACCCGCGGGCGAACTCCAACACGCGGACTGGATCGCGCCCGAGTTCGCGGACGTTCGCATGGGCGACATCTACGTGGGGTTCGCGTAGACATTTTTGCCTGCCGCCTCTGCTCTCGCCCCCTCTTTCCCGACCCCCGCCCTGCTTGTGCAGAATGCACACGGCGCGACGGCGGGGATCGCCGCTGCGACAATAGCGAATGCTCACGGCGAGGGCCGAACCCTCGGGTTCTGGGGGGGGCAGATTTCAGCTTCCCGTCCTCTGCAAGAAATCACCCGGCCTTCGTTCTATCCGAGGAAGCGTTTAGCAGATCGCAGGGATGGGCTGGCCCGGCTATCTTTCTTGATCAACAAGCGATACGCTTAGCGCTTCCGACAAGGAGTGAAGGCATCCCTCGATAGGGAAGGTGAATCATGGTGAAACCACAACCCACTCTGCGGCTCATTGCCGCAATGGCTCTGGCGGGATGGATCGCCGGAGGAGAAGTCCTGGCGCAGACCACGGTAACCTCCACCGAGCAGGAACAGAAGGAGCTGGCTGTTACCGTCTATAACTCCAACATCGCGTTGGTGCGCGATGTCCGCCGCCTGCGCCTGCCCGTCGGCACCATCGACATGCGCTACATGGACATCGCCGCGCAGGTCAATCCTGCCACGGTCCACATTGTTTCCCTGACCGCTCCGAAAGAGCTGAACGTGCTCGAGCAGAACTACGAGTACGACTTGCTGAGCCCGGAAAAGCTGCTGCAGAAGTACGTCGGAAAGGAACTGACCCTGATTCGCTTCATCACCGAGAACAATTCCACCAAGGAAGTTCCCGTGAAGGCCGTGCTCCTCGCTTACAACCAGGGGCCTGTCTGGAAAGTCGGCAACGAGATCATCACCGGGATGGGAGCGGACCGCTACGTCTTCCCGGATTTGCCGGAGAATCTCTACAGCAAGCCGACGCTCGTCTGGTTGCTGGACAATCGCAAGGCGGGTGAGCAGATCGTGGAAGCTTCTTACTTGACGAATCAGGTGAACTGGAGCGCCGATTACGTGCTCACCGTCCACTCCGATCAGAAGGAGGCGGATTTGAACGGCTGGGTGACCATCGTGAACCAGAGTGGCACGGCTTTCCGCAATGCCCAACTCCAACTCGTGGCGGGCGAATTGAATCGCGTCTACCCACAACCTGCCCCCATGGTGCGTGCCATGGCCATGAAGGCAGAAGCTGTGGGAGCAGCGCAGTTTGCGCAAGAAGCGCTTTCCGAGTATCACCTCTACACGCTCGAGCGCCACACCGACATTCAAAATAACGAAACCAAGCAAATCAGCCTGCTCGCCGCCGCCGGAGCCACCGTCGAGAAAATCTTCCAAGTCGACGGCCAGCAGTATTACTTCCAGAACCAAATAAGCCCCGGACAACCGGTCAAAGAACCGGTCAAAGTCCTGCTCAAATTCAAGAACTCGGAAGCGAACTCCCTGGGCGTTCCCCTGCCCGCCGGAACGGTGCGCGTCTACCAGGGCGATTCCAAGGGCCGCCTGCAATTCATCGGCGAAGACCGCATCGACCACACGCCCAAGGACGAAACCGTGAGCCTCCACATCGGTAATGCCTTCGACGTGGTGGCGGAGCGCAAGCAAACCGACTACCAGCGCCTGGGCCCGCACAACGTGGAAGTGGCCTACGAGATCTCGCTCCGCAACCATAAGCCGGATGCGATCACGATACTCGTCAACGAACCTATCGGCGGCGACTGGACCATGCTCGACTCAAGCTTCAAATACGAAAAGACCGCGGCCTTCGCGGCGCGCTTCACGGTGCCAGTCGCTGCCAACGCCGAGGCCGTGCTCAAGTATCGTGTGCGGATTCATTGGTAAGGTAGAAGTGAGTAGAGGTCAGCCATCTGCAGTCAGCTAAAGCTGAATGCCGAGTGCTGATAGCCCAGATCGGGGGGACGCTCTGAAATCCTCAACGGATCCATTTTGCCAAGCGGGCAAGGTCAGAAGACCCCAGGGACTTCCGGAAGCAACACCTGAAATTGTTCCGGGGCGAGGCGTCCGATGAAGCTTGGAAGGGCCGGCTGAGAGTTGGGGGCGAGGCGTTTGACCTCAAAGACCGTGGGCTCAGCCGGAAGTGCGTAGAGTGCAACCTTGCCTCGGCCCGCAGGCGCGTGCCACGTCTTCGCAGCTTGGGACACGCGAGGGGGTTGCGGAGCAGCTTTCGGCGGCGCAGCCCCTTTCGGCGCGACATCAGAAAGCCAGGACAGGATCCGAAAATAAAGTGTCGCCATCCGCTCCTGCTCGACCGTCTGCACTTTTAGGGGATCTTCCTTGGCCATTTTGGCGCGCGAGTTGCGCTCTGCAAAGATGCCGACCAGTGACACCAAACCCGCCAGGATCAACACCAGAAACGGGAGGGGTGGGACTCGTTTCTTCTGCATAAGGACCTTTCTGATCTCCACTGCTTTCCTGTGGATGATTTTCGGCGGCTTACGTCAAGCCCCAGACAACAGTTTTGACGCGCCCCCACAATGTTGGTTAGCAAAACCCTGAATTTCTGCCTTCAGTCGAATTAGATGCCGACACGGGCGTGAAAGTTGCGCGCGGTGCGCCGGGAGCCGCCCATCTAACGTGCTGACCGATCAACTACAGGATCAACATGCAATCGCCGTAGCTGTAAAAGCGATACCGCGCTTCCACCGCGTGCTGGTAAGCGTGCAGCACGAATTCCCTGCCGGCAAACGCGGAAACCAGCATGAGGAGGGTCGATCGGGGAAGATGAAAGTTGGTAAGCAGGCCGCGAATCAGTCGGAATTCAAATCCTGCGATGATGAAGAGATTGGTTTCGCCGCCGCCGGGCAGGACTCGGCCGCCATGCTGGCGCGCCACGTGCTCGAGCGTTCGGACGCTGGTGGTCCCGACGGCGATCACCCGCCGGCGCTCGTCCAGGGCCCGATTGATTGCTGCCGCGGCGGCATCTGAGACGTCGTATCGCTCGGTCTCCATCCGATGATTCTCCACGCGCTCAGTGCGCACCGGTTGAAAAGTCCCGAGCCCCACGTGCAGCGTGATTTCGCAGGTTTCAACGCCGCGCGCGTCGAGTGCGCGGAGAACCTGCTCCGTGAAATGAAATCCCGCGGTCGGGGCCGCCACCGCGCCGCGCACCTTCGCATAAACGGTTTGATACGTCGCGCGGTCGTGCGGCTCGTCGCTGCGGCGAATGTAAGGGGGCAGCGGAACGTGGCCGAGGCGATCGATGGTTTCTTCCAGCGTCCCCTGCTGGGCGCGCAACCGAACCCGGCGCACGCCGTAGTCGCCGCGGCCCACAACCTCCGCCTCCAACTCGTCGTCACCAAAGACCAGCACCTCGCCCGTGCGCACCTTGCGGCCGGGATGGACCAACCCCTGCCAAACATCCTCGCTTTCCTGCCGAGTCAGCATCAACTCGGTTTCGCCGGTCAGGAACCCGCGCAACGCGGGGTTGTTTTTTCCGATCTTCTGCGCGGTGATTCCCCGCCGCCGGCCGAGCAGCCGCGCCGGAAAAACCTGGGTGTTATTGAACACCAGCAAGTCACCCGGGTGCAGGATTTGAGAAATATCGCGAAACGATGCATCCTCGAATCGTTGCGCCGCACGGTCGAGCACCAGCATACGCGAGGCGTCACGCTCGGCGAGCGGCCTCTGCGCGATGAGTTCGCCAGGAAGCCCGTAGTCGAATTCCTCGAGAAGCATCCTGTGGGAATTGTACCAGCCTGTTCGGTAGTTATCTAATTTGGGCTGCAGCGTTCGTCTTGTCATCCTGCGCGGGAAGGAAAACAGAATGTGGTAAAGTGACGAAGTGAGTCTGCCCGCAGTGACCATCACCGCACGAGGGATCGAGCGCATCGCCTCCGGCCACCCGTGGATTTATCGCGCCGACGTTGCCGACGCCTCCGGAGCGGAGCCGGGCGCGGTAGTGCGCCTGCTCGACCGCAAGAAACGCTTCTGGGGGCAGGCACTTTACTCCAGCCAGTCGCAAATCGCGCTGCGACTTCTGACCCGCGAGGATCGGCCCTTTGACGACACCTTTCTCGCCGAGCGCATCCGGGCCGCCGCCGCCTTCCGCGACCAGGTCGCAGGAGGCGCGCAGGCTTATCGACTCGTGGCTGCCGAAGGCGATCTGCTTCCCTCTCTCATCATCGACCGGTACGGAACTTGCTTCGTCCTTCAGACCCTCAGCCAGGGCATGGACCGCCTGAAGCCTGCGATCGTCGAAATCCTCCGGAAGGAATTTGCACCCCTCAGCATCATCGAACGCAATGACGGTGCGGTGCGCGCCCTCGAGGGCCTGCCGGAGCAGACCGGTGTGCTGGCGGGCGAGGAGATCCGCGAAGTGGTCGTGGAAGAGAACGGCGTGAAGTTCTGCTTTGACTTGGTGGGCGGGCAGAAGACCGGCGGCTTCCTCGACCAGCGGGAAAATCGCGCCGCGGCGGCGAGCTATGCGCGCGGGCGGGCGCTCGATTGCTTCACCTACACGGGCGGTTTTGCGCTCACGCTGGCGCCGGGTTGCGAATCGGTTCTGGGCGTGGAGGCCTCCGCGCCAGCGCTCGAACTGGCGCGACGCAATCAAGAACTGAACGGATTCACCAACCTGGAGTGGAAGGAAGCGAACTGCTTCGACTTCCTCAAAGCCGCCGACCAGGAGAAACAGCGCTTCGACACCGTAGTGCTCGATCCTCCCGCCTTCGCGCGGCAGAAAGCGAGCCTGGAATCAGCGCTGCGCGGCTACAAGGAATTGAATTTGCGCGCGCTGAAGATTCTGAACCCCGGCGGCTATCTCATCACGTGTTCGTGCTCCTACCACGTGAGTGAAGCCGACTTGCTCGAGGTGATCGCCAACGCCGCGCTCGACGCCCACCGCACCGCCACCGTCGTCGAGCGCCGCACTCAATCGCGCGACCATCCCATTCTGCTCACTGTTCCGGAAACGCACTACCTGAAATGTCTCATCCTGCGCGTCTTGTGATGGCGGGCGCGACGGCTTATGCTAGTCGGGTGCCAAGAAACGCCGTAGCGCCAACCTGGGGGTCGGCACCTGCCGAGCTGAAGCTCGGCGCTACAACACACGCCCGGGTGCCAGTAGCCGCCATCCTGAGCATCGCCGCCTTTTGCATCACCCTGCGCGCGCAGGACACTCCTGCCGCAAGTTCCCCCGATCTCAAGCTGCTGATTTCCATCGAGCAGCAGACGCTTACCGACCCCTTGCCCGCGCGCATCACGCTACACCTTCACAATGCCTCGCCGCGCACGCTCTGGCTTTACCGCCGTGCACGCGCCAAGCGCCCGCCGGTCGAGCGCGTCTACGACGAAAATCGTCCTGCGGAAACCTCCGGCGAATCGACCCTAGAGGTGAAGCTGCAGCCGGCGGATGCAGCGGCTGCGCAAGCGGCGACCTCGCCTGCGGAGGGAACGGCGCTCGAGTATGTCGGATTGCCGAAGCCCAAGCTCGTGAAGCTGGCGGCAGGCGATGATTATGAAGAGAAGGCGATCGTACCTTTGAGGCCGGCGTTGGCGGACGGCCGCAAACCCATCTGGGGAGCTTACCGATTGGCGATGATTTACGGCGCAAGCTTTTCCAACGCCGACGAATTCCAGCGCAACCTGGGCGCCACGCTCTGGCAGGGAGAAGTGACCAGCAATGTCCTCGCGATTGAACTCCGCCCGGCTCCTGGCGGCGCCGTGGGAGCGGTGGCGGGATCGGCGGTCGGGGCGGACCTGCAGCCGCGCACGGCGATACGAATTTCGCTCAGCGATGAGCAGGAGCGGTTGATCGGGCAGCAGATCACCAGACCGGACGGGCGCTTCTCCTTTGACCATCTGCCCCTCGGGCTCTATTGGGTCACCGCACGCCACGAGGGCGCCACCGAGGACACTGCGGTTTTTCAGCATGTGGAACTGACCTCCGCCACGCCCCGCGCGGGCACTCAACTTGTCCTGTACCCGCCGGAAATCTACGAACCGCAGAAGCTGCTGCACAAACCGGTGCTGTTCAAAATAGTCGACACGTCCGGCCAGCCCGCCGATAAGGTCACGCTCGATGCCACTTGGTCGAACGGGTCGGTGCTCGACGACGTCAAGGCCGCGACCGACGACGACGGCACGGCCGCGATGGAACTCCTTCCCGGCCGCAATTTCGTGACGCTCAAACGGCGCGGCTGCCGCGACCAGCAGGAGCGCGCGGACATCGCCGCGGGTGAGGGCGTGGACAGTTTCAAACTGGTGTTGGATTGCCCGAAGAAATAAACCGGGGCAGCGCCCACCCCGTTGCAAAGCGTGTAGGGGTAGGGCTCCCGACTTCGCCGGGACAGGTTGCCCTACCCTTGATGCGTCCTGCTACTAAGAAAGGGTACGGCAAGCCCCCTACACCCCAACCTTGCCTCACATCAGCGACTGCATCACCTGGTCCAGGACATCCTTGGGTGGGCGCACTTTGGATTCCGGCAGCGTCGCCAGCGGCTCATCGACGACATTCAACAGGTCAATGAAGCTCGGCCGTTCGGTGTCGACATAGAAGAGCCCGGTCACAATTTCGCCCTTGTCGTGAGCTTCCGTTAGCGCGCGCAGCGCTTCTCCTTTGTTGGTGGGGTCGTAGCCCGTAGCGAGCTTGCGGAGCAACACGTGCGAACCGTCGTGCAGAGTGATGTCGGTGGTCGTCCCCGGATCATACTCCACGGAAATGTCTTCGAAGAACGGGACAAAGCTCACTTCCGCGATCGGTTCATCGTGGTCCTTCACGTAGCTGTAGGACTTGGTGGAACCTTCGTGATCGTTGAAGGTGACACAGGGCGAGATCACGTCGAGCATGGAAGTTCCGTGATGCGCGAGCGCACCCTTGAGGAGCGCCAGCAATTGCTTCTTGTCGCCGGAAAAAGACCTGGCGACATACGTGGCGCCGAGCTGGATGGCCAGGGCGCAGGTATCGATGGGTGGCAGGTCGTTGACGACTCCGGTCTTGAGTTTGGAGCCGACATCTGCGGTGGCCGAGAATTGCCCCTTGGTGAGGCCGTACACGCCGTTGTCCTCAATAATGTAAAGGAGGGGCAGGTTGCGCCGCATCAGATGCACGAACTGGCCGATGCCGATCGAGGCGGTGTCGCCGTCGCCGCTTACGCCCAGCGCGATCAGGTGGTGGTTGGCCAGCAGGGCTCCGGTGGCCACGGAGGGCATGCGCCCGTGGACCGCGTTCACACCGTAAGCGGAGTTCAGGAAGTAAGCCGGGCTTTTCGAGGAGCAGCCGATCCCGGAAAACTTGGCGACGCGATGGGGTTCGACACCCATTTCGAAACAGGCTTCAATGATGCGCTCGGAAATCGCGTTGTGGCCGCAGCCCGCGCACAGGGTGCTCTTGTTGCCCTTGTACTGGACGATTTCCAGGCCAATGCGGTTGGCCTTCGCGGCGGGCGCAGAGGGAACAGCGGTAGTCACCATATTAGTTCGCAGCCTCCTGGGTAGCGATTTGGTCAGTAATCGTGCGCGCGTCGATGGGCAAGCCGTCGTAATGGCGGACGCTGCGCAACTTTCTGATTTCGTCCGCGTCGCATTCCAGCCGGAGCAGGCCCAGCATCTGCGCGTCGCGGTTTTGATCGACGACGTACACGCGTTGGTGACGCTGAAGGAAATCGTGAACCTGACGATGAAAGGGAAATGCGCGCAGGCGGCAGTGACTCGCGTCGATATCGTGCTCGCGCCGCAACTGGTCGAGGCTCTCCTCGACTGCCCAATGGCTGGTGCCGTAAGCGATGATGCCCACTTCGTGTCTCTCGGATTCGGTGATGACTGGGCCGGGCACTTTCAGGCGTGCGGTTTCAAACTTGTGGGCCAGCCGGTCGACGTTGTTCACGTAAACTTCGGGCCGCTCGCTGTAAATGGCTTTCTCATTGTGGCCACTGCCGCGGGCGAACCACCCGCACAGGCGGTCCGGCGTGCCGGGGAGCGTCCGGTAACCGACGCCGTCACCATCCACGTCCTTGTAGCGCTCGAAGCCACCCATGCGCCGCACTTCCTCGGCGCTCAGCACTTTGCCGCGCGCCATCGGTTTCGTGGGATACGGGAAGGGGTCTGACATCCAGGTGTTCATTCCCAAGTCGAGGTCGCACATCACGAAAATGGGCGTCTGCAGCTCCTCGGCGAGATCGAAGGCTTCAATCGCCATGGTGAAGCATTCGCTCACAGAGCAAGGCAGCAGCATCGGATGCTTGGTGTCGCCGTGCGAAAGGAAGGCGGTCGAGAGGATGTCGCCCTGCGCGGTGCGCGTGGGCAGGCCCGTCGAGGGTCCCACTCGCTGGACATCAAAGATGACGGCGGGGACTTCCACGTAATAGCCAAAACCCACGAACTCCGCCATCAAGGAAATGCCTGGCCCGGACGTCGAAGTCATAGAGCGCGCCCCGGCCCAGCCCGCCCCAAGCGCCATTCCCAGCGCGGCCAGCTCATCTTCCGCCTGCACAATGGCAAACGTCGCCTTCCCCGTTTCTTTGTCAAGGCGATAGCGCTTCATGTAATCGATAAGCGTTTCGCAGAGCGACGAGGAGGGCGTAATGGGGTACCAGGTCACCACCGTGACGCCCGCAAACATCGAACCGAGGGCGGCCGCCGCGTTGCCTTCAATCAGGATTTTGCCTTGCGTGGCGTTCATGCGCTCCAGGAAGTACGGATCCGCCTTCACCAGGTTCCTCTCGGCGAATTCATAGCCGACGCGAGCGGCATTCCAGTTGAGCTCCGCCGCCTTGGCCTTCTTCCGGAACTGCTTCTGGAGCGCCGTGTGGATTTCCTCCATGTCGATGCCCAGCAGCTTGGCCAGGACGCCGTCGTAAATCATGTTGCGGACCAACTTGCGCAACCGGGCATCCGGGCAAACCGGCGTCACGAGCTGGTCGAAGGGCACAGGATAGAAAATTACGTCATCGCGCAGGCGCTTCAAATTCAGCCGCTCGTCGTAAACGCAGGCTGCTCCGGGTTTGAGGCCGAGCACGTCTTCCTCGGCGGTCTCCGGGTTCATCGCCACCAGGTACTCGCTGTCCTTACGGCGTGCGACGTAGCCATGCTTGGAGGCCCGGATCGTAAACCAAGTGGGGAGCCCGGCAATGTTGGAAGGGAAAAGATTCTTCGCCGAGACCGGAATTCCCATTTGGAAAATCGCTCGGAGCAAAACCAAGTTGGCAGTTTGGCTGCCGGAGCCGTTGACGGTCGCCACCTGAATGCTCAGGTCGTTCACGCTGCGCGCCTGGCCCGCAGGCGACGCGGCTTCTTTCGGTTCCACGTGAGTCGTTGCCATCAGATTCCTCTTAAAGCGCCTCTTGAGATCACATCAGATCGGAACTGGCTCGCTTCCGCAAGCGTCCGGAGCAAGTCAGGGAGTCAAAGCCGCGAGGTGCCCCCGCTGCGACGCAAACATCGGGAAGAGAAGCGGAGTAAAGCAAATGCATCCCGACCGCAGGTAGGCCCCGAACCGGCCTGAATAATGCAAACTAAAGACGGACTGCCCTCTCTCCCTCAACTTTCTCATTATATCAAAGAGGATGCGCGACTTGGCCCACAAGATGCGTGCACACCCCAGCCCTCCATTCCATGGTTTCGAAGACAGCCGGGCAAGACCCGGAGGGCAAAGACTTAAGTACGACGCTGGGCGAGGCAGTTCCGTAAGGGATCGAAAAGCCGGATCACTTCTGCGAGGCCTGTTTGGGAGACTGCGCTGGCGCGGCTCTGTCCTGGCTGCCAGGCAGTTCGCGCAAGCTGGCTCGCAAGGTTTCTTCTGCGGAACGGATCAGTTGCGCGCTGCGGGAGGTCATTTGGTCGATAAGATCACATCCCAGGCCCGTCAGAGATGCCGCCGACGCTTCGTAGGATTGATGGATGCTCTGCCGCAGCCGCTCCTCCGCATCCCGGAGGAGGACCTCCACCTGCTGGCGCAACTCCTCCAAGCTGGTGCGTGTAATCTCCTCGGCTTGGCTGCGCATGATATCGAGAAAGGACTCCAGCAGTTGTGCGGAGCGCCCCTCGAGTTCGGCCAGCCGCAGGTCGACGGTAAGGGTTCCGAGAGGGGATGTCTGCGCATGGGGAACGAGAGGGGGTGCAGCGGGTGAGGGAGGGGGTGCAGCGGGTGAGGGAGGCGCCGCAGCCTGGGTGGGGGGTTCAGCTTGAACCGTGGGTCCCTCCACCATGGTCTTGGCGACGATTTCCCAGTCGGCAGGCGGGTTGGGCACGCTCCACAAGTTCTGGGGTCTAACCAGTTGCACGGCAATCTCGTGCCCGACTACTCCCGCCGGCGCATCCCAAACCTTAACGCAGACCCCCTTGCCCGTCGTGCCCGCCTTGGGACATTCCAGCGTAACGAGCATCCCGACCAGGACATGATAGGACGTCCGCAGCCTGCAGCCGTGCAGGTTCACCACCACAGTCTGAGTCAGCTCGCGAAATCGCTCGCCAGCGGCGTCCCGGCCGGAAAGGAATACGGGGGTGACGAATTCAATCCGCGTACTCCGCCTCAGGCTTGAGGGCGGTTCTTGCGAAGTCGCCGTGTGAGAAAAGGGGTGGTTGTCCATATACGACCGGCCGTCCGCCAAGCGGTCGCCACCGGGGCCCCCGGCCGGGCCCGGCGCAACTTCAGCTCGGAAACCACCACCCACGTAGCACCGAGTCGTGGTCTCCGTTCTTCAGGCAAGTGTTGCTACTGATATTCTACCGGTTGTCGGGTCCTGGAGCAATTATTCCCTATAGGCAGCAAGCGGCGTTTGGCCTGAGGCTGAACCGCAAGCTACAAGCCCCGCACGGAGCTCGTCTGTACGTCACGTTCGCTCCGCAGCGGGACGTGCCCCAAACGGCCAGTCGCGCTTCCTGTAAGCCAGGATAAAGTAAGCCAGCAAGCCCACGAAAATCGTCCCGAAGGCATAAAGCGCGAACTTCCATCCATTCTTCGGGTCGGAGATCCCACTGCCGAAAACGTACAGCCATCCCGCCAAGGCCAGAATCGCCGGTATCGGGTAAAGCCACATCTTGAAGGGGCGCGCCACTTCGCGGCGGTATCGCCGCAGGATAAACAGGCCGATGATCTGCCCACCGAACACCACCAGCACGCGCGCCAGGATCAGGGCCGTGATGATATCCTGCAGTGTAAAGAAGCTGGCGACGATGCAGAGCCCGCCAATCAACAGGAGCGAACGGTGAGGAAACTCGCCTTTGGGATGTAGAACCCCGAACCAGCGGAAGAAAGCGCCATCGAGCGCCGCCGCGTACGGCACACGCGAATAACCGAGCATCAGCGCAAACACCGAGGCGAAGGCGGTGAAGAGGATCATGACCGAAATGGCGATGGCACCCCAGGAACCATAAATCCTGCTCATGAAGACGGAAGCCACGGCGTTGAAGGCCAGCGAGCCGGGTTTGACCATCTCGCGCCAGGGCACCACGGAGACAAAACTGAAGGACAGGAGGAAGTCAATCGCCGTGACACCTAGAATCGAGAGGATCACCGCGTAAGGGATGGTTCGCTCGGGATGCTTCACCTCACCCCCCAGGTAACAAACTTGGTTATACCCGAGATAGTTGTACATAACCTGAATAGTCCCGTTGCCGAGTCCGATTAGAAACGCCCAATTCAGGTCGAAGGCGTGCGGGGGGAAGTCGAACGCCATGTGGGTATTGAATTTCACCAGGCCTGAAACGATGACCCAACCGGTGGTGGCGAGAGTCGTAACCCAAAGAATCATCATCAGCTTGGCAATATCTTGAATCTTGCGGTAAAGCGAACACACCACCAGCGCCGAAATCCCCGCCGCCATAAACTTGATTCCCCAGGGATGTTCCGCCAGCGCCTTCCAGAGGTAGCTCAGATACTGCACCATGCCGATACTGCCAGAGGCGATTTCGAGCGTTCCGGAGAAGAGGAATTGCCAGATGAACATCCAGGCCATGAGCTTGCCCCAGCGCTCGCGCCCGTAACTGTCGCGCAGGAAAACGTAGGGGCCGCCCGAACCCGGCAGCGATGCGCCGAGCTCCGAAACCACCAAGCCGTCGGCGATGGCGATAATGGCCCCCACAAACCAGCTCAGCAGGGCTTGCGGACCACCCAAGGTCCCGAGAATAAGCGGAACCGTGATGAACGGCCCGATGCCGATCATGTTCGACATGTTGATGGAGGTGGCGTTCAGGATTCCCAGCTTGCGCTGCAGTTGGGGCTGTGCAGCCCCCGTGCCTTCTGCTTGGTGCGGACTGTCTCCCATCTCACTCCTCTGGATCAACGTCATCTCAAGCCCGCGCAGCATACTTCAGGAGGCCCGCCTTGGCAAGAAGCGCGTCCGCCAAAGTTCGGCGGCCTCCGGCCGGAGGAGCCAAGGAGCCGGCTTCGGCTAGTGCCATTCCAACTCCTCTTAACCGAACCTTTCCACGAAGGGCCGTCTTTCGGGCCGCCCAAAATGAAGGCACCACAGATTGGGCGATCAAGTTGGAACGGCGCCAGGCAAGGGGACTGGCGGCTGGCATGCGCCCGCTCCGGAACTCACGCTGGGGGAAAAGCCTCTACCCCGGCGAACGCTTGCTTCCCCCGCCGCAGGCAGCCCAGCCAACTGCTTGATTCCCATTGACTTCGGGCCCGCTGTCGCAAGGATCGTCAAGTCCTAACAAGTGGCAATTCGTATGCTGACGCCTCTGTGAGGGGAAGTCCAAGGCGCCGTCAGTGCGGACCACTTCAAGTTCAGTTACGAGCGGGCGCTGGCCTTGGGCGGAGCCGGGGGTGGTGGGGAATCAAAACCTTCTCTCCATCTATCGCGAGGGCAGCAGGCAAGGGAGTGACTGGGTGAAAGTCAAGACGCTGGTCTGCAATTGCAAAGGGCTCGAACCTTTCCGTCATGCCGACATGAACACGTTGCCCTTCGAGATCGAGTCCGAGCTCGACGTCGAATACGCGGCCTTGCATCCCCAGCTCTGTGCCCAGAGCGGGACTGAAGCCCTTGAAGATGTGCTCCGGGCCGCAGAGGATGATCCCGACACCTACGTGATGGTCTGCGCCTGCGCCGAGGACACCCAGAAGAATCTCTTCAGGAAAGCCTTCCGCCACACGGGGTTCGACGAGAAGCATTTCGTGCCGCTGGATGTCCGCAACACCACGAATGACGGCATCCTGGACAGGATCCGGGCGAGGCTGGCCGAGATCGCAGACCCCCCCAAGCAGCGCCATTGAAAGCCTTTCGGGAATAAGCGGTCCGGTTATTCATGCGACTGATGAAGGAAAAAGGAATGCCTCTACTCCGCCATCTCCGCGAAAAATTCTTGTGGTTTCCCAGCATCGACTACGACGCCTGCCTCGCGGACCTCAAGTGCCTCAACTTCTGCCCGCACGATGTCTTTGAATGGGACCCGAAAACCGGCCGGCCTTTCGTGGCCCATCCCTATCGCTGCCTTCCGGGTTGCGAAATCTGCCTCGAAGGCTGCGATACCGGCGCCCTTTCCCTGCCCACCAAACGCGAGGTCCAAGCCACCCTGCAAAGATTACGCGGCGCCGAGTAGAAGCCCCCCACCTCGCGCCCTTTACCTTGATTGGCAGGGGGATCCCTTTAATAGATAGAATCGGCGCCGATGGATTCCTCAGACGGTCCGCCCGCTTGGGTGCGACTCTTTGTACCCGTCACTAAGTATGACTAGCTAACTCATCCTATCGAACTATTTTTTTGGTAAACATCGCTTGCATCGGGCACGGGGACGCGCGTAGTATCGCCCGGAGAATCCTTCAATCCTGGTGAGTGCCATCATGAGCTCAAAAAGAAGCGAGGTCGCTTCCCGCAGCTTGCTGCTGCTTTCCCTGACGCTGCTGCTCGCCTTGAGCGCTGTACCTCCCGGACATGCCCAATCCGACTACCGTCAGGCCGATCAATCTTCGCCAACCACCGAGGTCCGCGCACGTGTCATCCAGCCGGTGGATATGCAGAACCTTGTCCCTCTTCGAGGGAATGTTCACCCGCTGGCACGGGCCGAATATGACCGCGGCGTCGCGCCCGATGACCTGCCCATGGCTCGCATGCTGCTTGTCTTGCGGCGCGGGGACGACCAAGAAACGGCCCTGCGGCAACTGCTGGAGGACCAGCAGGTCAAGTCCTCTCCCCACTATCACCAGTGGCTCGCCTCTGAGGAGTTTGGGCAGCGATTTGGCCCCGCCGATGCGGATATTCAGGCCGTCGCCGATTGGCTCACGGGACAGGGCTTTCAAGTGAATCAGGTGGCAGCCGGCCGCACGGTCATCGAGTTTTCGGGCACGGCAGGGCTGGTCCGACAGGACCTTCATACCGAGATCCACAGATTCGCCGTCAACGGCAAGGAGCACTGGGCCAATGCAAGCGACCCACAGATTCCCGCCGCGCTGGCGCCCGTGGTGGCCGGCATCGCCTCGCTGAACAACTTCCCCAGAAAGCCCCAGTCTCGCCGCTTGGGGGCTTTTTCGCGGTCGAAGCTGACCAGCGAGGTGCAACCACTCTTCACCATCCCCACGTCCAATGGGAACTACTATCCCCTTGGCCCGACGGATTTCGCCACCATCTATAACCTGCTGCCGCTCTGGACTGCCGGCAAGGACGGCACCGGCCAAACAATTGCGGTGGTCGGCCAGACGAATATCAATGTTCAGGATGTGCGCGGGTTCCGCAGTGTGTTCGGCTTGCCGGCAAAAGACCCGAACATCATCCTGAACGGTCCGGACCCGGGGATCAACGGGGACGAGGACGAAGCCGTCCTCGACGTCGAGTGGTCCGGCGCAGTGGCCAGGGGTGCGACGATTGAATTGGTGGTTTCGGAAACAACCGAGGCCACTAACGGCGTCGATCTCTCGGCCCTCTACGTCATTGACAACAACCTGGCGCCGGTCATGAGCGAAAGCTACGGCGCGTGCGAGGCCTACCTGGGCGTGGGCGGCAATGCCTTCTACAACGTGCTCTGGGAGCAGGCAGCCGCGCAGGGCATCACGGTCGTGATCGCGACGGGCGACTCCGGTTCCACCACCTGCGACGTCTACCCCGAGACGGCGGCGCAGTATGGCTTGGCCGTCAGCGGACTTGCCTCCACGCCCTTCAACCTGGCCGTCGGCGGAACGGATTTTGACGATGTGAGCACGTGGTCCACGTACTGGAACGCCACGAACAACACCTCAACCCTGTCCTCCGCCAAGTCCTACATTCCCGAGATGACGTGGAATGATTCCTGCGCGCGGTCCGGGCTGTCCACCCTATGCGCGAGCGTGTCGAGCGATGGCATCGATCTGATTGCCGGCGGCGGCGGGCCCAGTAACTGTGTCAATTCGACGGGCGATTTCCCGAACTTCACGTGCAGCGGAGGCTACCCGAAGCCCTCCTGGCAGAGTGGACTGGGCGTGCCCGGTGACGGCGCGCGCGACATACCGGACCTGTCTCTCTTCGCCGGCGACGGCCTCAACAGGAGCTTCTACGCCGTCTGCCAAGCCGATGCCTTGCCCCCCGGATACGTGTCCTGCGACCCCTATGCTTATGAGTGGTATTTCACGGGCGCCGGGGGAGCCTCGGCGTCCGCGCAGGTCTTCGCCGGTATCATGGCGCTGGTTAATCAAGCTCATGGCCGCCAGGGAAACGCGAATTACGTCCTGTACCCACTGGCCGCCAAGAGCGGAGCAAGCTGCAATTCCAGCACAGCTCCGGGAACTAGTACCACTTGCGTCTTCTACGACTTAAACCTTACCAAAGCGGGTAAAGCCTCGAACAACTCGGTGGCCTGCAAGGCCGGCACACCCAACTGCAGTAACACCTCCAGCAATGGTTATGGGATCCTGGTGTATCCCCCGGCTACGAGTTCACCTGCTTGGACCACGAACGCCGGGTATGACCGGGCCACGGGGCTGGGCTCGGTCAATGCCGCGAACCTGGTGAACAATTGGAATTCGGTCAGCTTCACACCCTCGACGACCACCCTGTCACTTTCGACCAACCCCGCCACCGACCCAATCACGTTGACGCACGGCCAGCCGGTCAACGTAAGCGTTCAAGTCGCCCCCACGCCGCCCGCCACGGGCACTCCCGCGGGCGATGTTTCGCTGATCGCGCAGACGAACAACAACCCGAACATTAGCTCAACGACCGGCCTTGGCAACTTCATATTGAGTGGCGGCAGCGTCGCCAGCACGACCAATATGCTCCCCGGCGGGGCGTATAACGTGATCGCTCACTACGCGGGTAATGGAACGTATGGGGGGAGCGATTCGAACGCCGTCCCAGTGACAGTGAGCACGGAGAGCAGCTTGACGAAGGTCGGCGTGGTCTCATGCGATTACACAAGTGGGGCTTGCACGTACGGGGTTACGAGCTTCGTCTACGGATCCAGTTTCGACATGCTCCGCATGGACGTGACTAACGCGACCGGGCAGTCCTGTGCTTCCCCGACGACTGGCTTGATCGCCTACCCCTGTCCCACCGGCACGGTAACCGTAACGGCGAATGGCCAGCCGCCATGGGACTACGGCTATCCCTCCGGTACCCCTGGCATCTACGCCTTGAACAGCCAGGGTTACGCGGAAGATCAGTTCGTCCAACTTCCTGGGGGAACGTACCCTCTGCTCGCCAGCTATTCAGGCGACACAAGCTATACCGCGAGCACATCCGCGCCGGTTCCGATCACCGTCACCAAGGCCCCGACAACAACCACCCTGACCGGCTTGCCGTCCACCGTCCTCGGGGGGGTGTCCGGCTATTCCTGCTGCACTTTAACCGTCAACACGCAGAGTCACGGCATTGCCCCCTCGCTCCCGCTCCAATATCTCGTTAATGGGAGCACTGTGCAAGGCATTGGGGGCGATGTCAACTGGAGCAACGGTTCGGCCACTAGCTACGCTTGGCTACAGTTGGCCGGGACTCCGCCAAATCTGCCATTGGGTCAATCCACTGTCGCAGCACAGTACCTGGGCGACGGTAACTATCTTGGGTCAACTTCTGCCCCGATCACGGTCACCGTCACCGACTACAGCGCGTCGCTGAATCCACCCAGCATGAATCTCTCAGCAGGGCAGTCCGGGACCTCGATGCTCACCATAACTCCGCTGGCCGGTTTCACCGGAACGGTGAACCTATCGTGCTGGAATCCGTACCTGAGCATGTCCTGCACGGTTTCGCCCTCGTCAGTCAGCATCACCGGCAGTTCGGCCCTGACGGCCACGGTTACCGTCACTACCACGGCCAGCTCTAATATGAGCCCGCGCCCCCCGCAACAGAGAGTGCCCCCGAGTCTCCGCTTGCATGTCGGATGGCCCTGGGTGCTGACCGGGGTGCTGGCTTTGATAACACTCCTGGGTTTGACCACGGCACGGCGGCGGGCGACGGGCTGGCTGTTTGCAGCCACCCTGCTTGTGGTGGCAGCCTGGGTCGCCTGCGGAGGCAGTGGTGGTGGAAGTTCTCCTCCGGCGCCCGCCGTCACCGTGTCGCCGCCCAGTCTGACGTTCGGCAACCAGGTTCTGATGACCCAAAGCAACACCCAGACGGTGACGCTGACAAACACTGGCAGCGGCAACCTAATTATCTCGGGCGTCACCATCGGCGGTGCCGACTCGCAGGACTTCCTGGAGTGGGTTAATTGCGGCATTAATGCCGCGCTCGGGCCAGGGGTGGCCTGCCCGGTCGCTGTAGCGTTCTTCCCGCAGGCGGCCGGGACTCGCACTGCCATGCTTTCCGCGGTGGACAACGCGACAGGCAGCCCACAGACAATCAGCTTGACCGGGACGGGCGTCCGGCCGCCTACGGCACCCGGGACCTACACTGTGTCGGTACTGGCCACGACGGGCAGCCAGGGGTACGGGCATACCGCGGACCTTCTGGTGACCGTGCAATAAGCGCGGGCCGGCGAAGTCGCGCCCTACTGCGGCAGGAGATGGGGGCTTTCGTGCTGCTCGTGGGTTGTTTGTCGCCCGCGGACAACGCCCCAGGTCCTCGCGACTCCGGACTTCGGACTCCGGACCTCGGACTCTGTCGCTCGCTCGTCACTACTCTTCGACCACCAGCTTGCCTTTCATCTTCCCGTGGCCCAGGCCGCAGAACTCCGAGCATTTGAATCCAAACGTCCCGGTCTTGTCGGCGGTGAATTCGATGGTGGTCGCCTCGCCCTTCTTAAGCTTCTGATCGATGCCATAGGCCTCCAGCCTGAAGCCATGGTCGCGGTCAAGGGCCGTAATAACCAGTTTGACGCGTTCGCCCTTCTTAACGGTAATAACGTTGGGATTGTACTCATACTTCTTCGCCGTCATCTGAATCTCATGCACTTCAGTTGAGGCGACGGGCCCCTGCGCAAGAGCAAGAACCGCCAAGAACGCTACCGGCACAATCACTACCAGGAATCTCCTCATCCTACCCATACGGTTATCCACTCCTCGCCGCTTACTGTTTACACGGACCGTAATCCTTGGCCAAACCCTGGACGTGGAAAGACATTACGCCGGACTCGCTCTTTATTCTCTTTCCTTTGAGCGCCACCCTTTCGCCCGGCTTGAGATCGGTGCTGCCCGAGTCGAGAGCATAGGTCTGCTTGTCCTTTTCGTTCACAAGTTGCAGTCCGCTGCCTGCTACCTCGGTACAGCCCACGATCGAAGGCTTGTGAAGAGCCAAGTAGGCAATAGCAGCCCCACCCGCCGCGGCGGCCCCGATGGCGATTCCGGTAGAGGAGCTATAGCCGCCCTTGGGCGGAGTGTACCCCCCGGACGCCGTGGTGCCACCTCCACCTCCGCCGTACTGAGCTAGCCCGAACGTCGAGAGCAACAAGCAAAACATCGTGACCATGGTTGGTCGAAACAAAGAACGAAGCGGCATACTTCCTCCTTTGATATGACCCACCCAACGCTTGTGACTTTTAGTCTGGCCCTGCAAGCCGCTTTGACGTGCAACGTACGTGAAAGGATGCCTGAGATTCTCGAGGCCGCGCGGAGGAGAGCCGCTGAAAGGGTTTGTTTTGGTGCATTCTTGGTTTAGAATCATTCCGCAATCTTTGACCGCAAAGAAGGTGCGCATGGTTACCAAAGAGCAAGTCATCGACGTTCTACATACGTGCTACGACCCGGAAATCCCCGTCAATCTCGTCGACCTGGGACTGATCTATGATGTCCAGATCGACGACGACAGAGTGAACGTGGTGATGACGCTCACCGCCCGGGGCTGCCCCGCGCACAGTTTCATCAGCGAGGACGTGCGGGCGCACTTGGCCGAGATTCCCGGTGTTAAGTCCGTTCACGTGCAAGTGGTCTGGGACCCGCCCTGGGACCCCAGCCGCTTGAGCGACGCCGCAAAAAAGCAGCTTGGACTCCTGTAACGGGGTTTCCGGCTCCACTTACACTTTGCGAGCCGGCGCTTCCGTCCATTGCGCTCGACGCCGTCGCTTTATGATCGCTGGTTGATCCTTCCCCAGATTCCCTGTGCCACTAAGGCTGAGTTTCCTCGCTGCGCGCGAAGATATCTCCTCACCTGAGCAGTGTCTCCGTTTCCTCCCCGGCCAGCAGAGACTCAACACAGAGGTCGCTGAGATGCTCCGTGTCCTCTGTGTTGAGGCTTGAGAGGCACGGAGGTCACAGAGAACTTCTTTTGGTTACGGCCAAAGGCCGCGTTTGATCCCTCTGGATGGCAGAAAGGCGCCCCAGTATCGGGTGCACTCGCAACACCTCGCGGCAGTTCAACGCACAACACACCAGGGCTTACAGCGCGAGAGTTCGGGCAACCTGTCCCTCTTACACCCGCATCCAAGCCCAAGGAGGTAGGGTGAAATGGATTCAGACCTACGGTCCAACCTCTCAATTCAGTCGGGTCAAAAGGAGGCCAGTGCTATGCGAACAAGCTTGTGGTTTAAGAGTATGTACCTTGTTTTCAGTGTATTAATGGGGTCGGCCATGTTGACGGCCCGCACCCCCGCGCCCTGCCAAAGCGGCAAACCAACCACCGAATCCTCCAATTGGGACTTCCCGAAGGAGGCCTCTGAAATCCTCAGTCAAATCAGAGTTGATTCCTTCCAGATTCGCGATTCGGCCGCGCTGCTCAGGGTTGACAACCGTAATGCAGACCTCGTCGGCTGGCAGGCTGAGTCTGATCTTCTGAGTCAGCTCCGCGACCAAGTCAACCAGATGGACAGCAACATATGCCGGCTCCGCACCATTGCACCTATGACTACCGCGGAACAGCAGCAAGCCATCGACCGCATCCTCCCTCAGATGGTGGTAGTCACAAACGAAACGCAGTCGGCGATCCGTTTCCTCAACAACAACCACTTCTATCTGTGGGCTCCGCGCTATCACGAGTACGCCGTTGCCCTGTACAACTCCGCGAACCTTATCAACCACGATCTGCAGAATCGCGGGTGGGAGTACACGGCGACGCGTCATCAGACCCCCCAGACTTCGAAATCTTGATCCCTGAAGGCTCTGATCTCGCGTTTTCCGGTCGCCGGGACGGGCCCCGGACCGTAGCCCTGTCCCGGCTGCTGCCGGTAATCTGCGCCTTCCGCAAAACCCTTCGCCCTCTTCCCCAGAACGCCCTTCCAGTTCTGAGGTGCGCTCGGTACAATGCTGTGCGGCTTTCCGGTTAACAATCCCTTTGCGAGGGGCGAGGTCCAACCTTCATGAGTGGAATCACGGATCAGCAAGTTGAAAAGTACATCTATTCTCTCCTGCCGGCACGCGACCCCCAGCTTCGCGAGATGGAGAAGTACGCTGCGCAGCACGATGTGCCCATCGTGGGCCCGGCCTGCGCGCGCGTGCTTTATCAACTGGCGCGGCTGATTCACGCCCGGCGCGTCTTCGAACTGGGCTCCGCCATTGGGTATTCCACACTGTGGTTGGCCCGCGCCGTGGGTCCGCGGGGGAGGGTCTATTACACCGACAACGACCCGGAAAACGCGCGCCGTGCGGAAGCCCATCTCCGGCGCGTCGGCGTCCTTAACCGCGTGCGCATCCTGGTGGGAGAGGCGCTCGAATCGCTCGAGTCCACGAAAGGCCAGTTCGACCTGATCTTCAACGACGTGGATAAGAGTGCTTACCCGGAAGTCTTCCGCTTGGCGTTGCCGCGTCTGCGCACGGGCGGGTTGTTCATCACTGACAACGTTCTGCTTTCGGGGCACGTGGCCCGCCCGGCCGCGCCAGGTGACGGGCGCACGCGCGCCGTGCAGGAATTCAACCGGTTGATCTACCGTTCTCCCCGCCTATTCACGACGATTCTACCCCTCCGCGACGGGCTGGCCGTCAGCCTTAAAGTTCACTGACAGATGACCCGTGCCCTCGAGGCCGTCAGGCGCGGAACAGATTGCGCATCAGGAAGAAGAGGTTGGCAGGCCGCTCGGCGAGCCGGCGCATGAAGTACGCGTACCACTCCCGCCCGTAGGGAACGTAAACGCGCACTCGCCAGCCCTGTTTGAGGAGCTCCCTCTGCAGTTGGCGGCGAATCCCGTAGAGCAATTGAAATTCGAATCTTTCCGGAGGGATGCCGTGCTCGCGCGCGAACGCCTCCGTGGCGGCGATGAGTCGCTCGTCGTGGGTGGCAACGGCGTGATACACCCCGCTGCTCAGGAGCTTCTCCGTCAGCTTTTGAAAGTTTCGGTCTACATCCCGCTTGCGGGGAAATGAAACGTCCGGCGGTTCCTTGTACGCGCCTTTCACCAGGCGGATGCGCGCGCCGCACTTGAGAAGTTCATCCACGTCCGACTCCGCGTGGTAGAGGTAAGCCTGAATGGCGATTCCCACCACGTCGCGGGGCGCATCCACGGCGCGAAACACCCGCATGGTCGCCTCCGTGAACGCCGAGCCTTCCATATCGACGCGCACAAAATTCCGGTGTTGCGCCGCCCGCGCGGCGAGCAGCCCTAGATGCCGCCGCGCCAGCGCTTCGTCAATGGCCAGACCCAATTGGGTGAGCTTGATGGAGACGTGCGAGTTCAGGCTCTCGCCCGCGAGACGATCCAGCAGTTCGAGGTAGACCTGGCAGGCCGCTTCGGCTTCTGCCGCTTCGTGAACGCTTTCCCCGAGGCAATCGAGCGTCACCCTGAAACCCTCGGCGTTGAGCCGGCGAATGGCGCGCAGGGCGTCCTCGAGTTCTTCGCCGGCAATGAATCGCGAAGCCAGACGTCGCCCCACGGCGTATCGAGTGAGGAGTTTCTTGGGACTTTCGCGCTCGGAGAGATAGAGCAGTAAGGAACGGAGCATAAGCAGAGACGGAACAGTATAAGTTGCGGGGGCAGAATGCAAGATGCGGGTCGGACGGCGGGACTTCCCGTCGCCCGGAGAAAAGGTCCGGTCAGCGCGCGGAAACGCGCCTGCCCCCAGGACCTGGACCTTTTGCTCAGTGTTCGGCTTCCAGGAATCTCTCGGCGTCCATCGCGGCCATGCAACCTGATCCCGCCGCCGTGATGGCCTGTCGATAAACACGGTCTTTGACGTCGCCGGCTGCAAAGACGCCGGGGACGTTGGTCTTCGATCCTTCGCGCGTGAGGAGGTAGCCGAGGTCGTCCATCTCCAGTTGCCCGCGGAACAGGCCGGTGTTGGGCTCGTGGCCGATGCCGATAAAGAGTCCGTCCACAGCTTTGAGCGTTTCTTCCTGGGTCTTAACGTTCTTGAGCTTAACTCCCGTCACTTCACGTTTTTGCGCGTCCAGGATGTCCTCCACCACCGAGTTCCAGATGAACTTGACCTTCTCGTTCCGGAACAAGCGGTCTTGCATGATCTTGGAGGCCCGCAACTGGTCGCGACGGTGGATGATGTTTACCTGCGTGGCGTAACGCGTCAGGAACAGCGCGTCTTCCGCCGTCGTGTCGCCCCCGCCGACCACCGCGACTTCCTTCCCGCGGAAGAAGTAACCATCACAAGTGGCGCAGGTGGAAACCCCGTGCCCGAGCAGCTTGCGCTCGGATTCGAGCCCCAGAAGCCTCGCCGAAGCCCCCGAGGCGACGATGAGCGTGCGCGTCTCGATTCGCTCCTTGCCCACCTCGAGCACAAAGGGCCGCCGGGAAAGATCCACGCGCGCCACGTTGCCTTCCTTGAACTCGGTCCCGAACTCGCTGGCCTGCTTTTGCATCAGCTCGATCAGTTCCGGTCCCTGCACGCCCTTGGGGAACCCTGGGAAGTTCTCGACCAGCGTCGTCAGGGTCAACTGCCCGCCGGCTTCCGAGCCGCGGATCACCAGCGGCTTCAAATTAGCCCGCGCCGCGTAAATCGCTGCGGTTAAACCCGCGCACCCCGAACCGATGATCACCACGTTGCGCATGTTAGGTTCAATCTCCAATCGTGAATTGGGCCGGGAAGTCTATGTTACTCGATGCCTTCCGCTCCGTACAGTCGCTTCTCGCGGCGCCAGCGGGTCGGCTGGCGGAACCCAACACCTTACCGCCGGGGCCCGCCAATTGCATGCCTGTTCCATTTGATGCTACAAATAACCCTTCGCTTCGGCCCGTGCCAGGAACGCCGCCGGCGTGGCAGAAAGAGCTAGCAATGGAAGCGGTTGTCCTCGAACAGGTCAGCAAGCGCTTCGACTCCGTCGTCGCCGTAGACAACCTCAGCCTGCGCGTCGCGCAAGGTGCGGTGTTCGGACTGCTCGGCCCCAATGGCGCGGGAAAGACCACCTCCCTCCGGATGATCTTACACATCCTGGCGCCTGACGAGGGAACCATCCAGGTGCTCGGGCAACCCGCGAGCGGCCGCACGCAGGACCTGATCGGATATCTCCCCGAAGAACGCGGGTTGTACGCGCGCATGAAAGTACGCGAGGTTTTGGTTTTTCTCGCGGGGCTGAAGGGATTGAGTGAGGCGGAAGCGTCAAAGCGGGTTCGCCAATGGCTCGAGCGCCTGGAGCTGGCCGCGTGGGCGGAAAAGAAGATCATCGATCTTTCCAAGGGAATGCAGCAGAAAGCACAATTCATCGCGGCGGTGATCCACCGGCCTCCGCTGCTGATTCTCGACGAACCCTTCACCGGCCTCGACCCCCTCAATGCCACGCTGATCAAAGACATCATGCTGGAACTGCGCGCGCAGGGCTCCACCATCATCCTTTCCACGCACCGCATGGAGCAAGTGGAGATGATGTGCGACGCCATCTGCCTCATCAACCACGGGCGCAGCGTCCTGGCCGGCGACTTGCGCGCCATCAAGCAGTCCTATGGCAAGAATACTCTGCGCATCGAGTATTCCGGCGATGGCGATTTCCTGGATCTGCCTCACCTGGTGGAAAAGCTCAACCACTTCGGCGCCCTGGTGGAGGTCAAACTGCGCCCGGGCGCCGACCCCCAGGAGATCGTGAAGGCCGCCGTCGCGCGCGGCGTGCGCCTTTCGCGCTTCGAGCTGGTCGAGCCCCCGCTGCACGATATCTTCATCGAGAAAGTCTCGGAGGGGCATGCGTAAAATCTGGCTGGTCATCAAACGCGAATACCTGACGCGTGTCCGCACCAGGGGATTCATCCTCAGCACGGTGGGGCTGCCGCTCTTCAGCGTGGGCATATTCGCCGTCACGCTGGCCCTGGCGACACGCAAGACGGACCACACCCTGAAGATTTCCATTCTGGACAATCTCGGCGGCCTCGCCCCGGAAATCGTCGCGGGATTGCAGGAGAACTTGCCGGACGGACAGCCACTCTACCAGGTGGTGCGCACCTGGGACCGCCCCGAGTCCGCAAAGAAAGTTCAAGAGGAGTTGAACGAGCAGGTTCGTCAGGGCCGGCTCGATGGTTTTCTCGAAGTGCCGAAAGATATTCTGGAGGGCAAAGCTGCGACCTTCCATTCCCAAAGCCTGGAAGATTTTCAGACCCACCGAGCCATCAGCCGCGCCGTCGACAATGCGGTCATTGCGCGCCGGCTCGGCGACCGGGGGGTTTACGTCGACAATCTGAGCGACGTCGTGCGCGGCGTGGAAGTCTCCCTCGTGCGGGTCACCAAGACGGGAGAATCCGAGGAAAAAGGGGAGGGGTTTCTGGTGAGGCTATCCATCGTCATGATCCTTTACATCACGCTGTTGGTCTATGGCGTCATGACCATGCGCTCGGTGCTGGAAGAAAAATCCACCCGCATCATCGAGATCCTGGCCTCCTCGGTCAAGCCCTCTCATCTCTTGAGCGGGAAAATCCTGGGCGTGGCGGCGGTGGGATTAACGCAATACCTGATCTGGGCACTCACCGCGGCCCTCGTCTCGGGCTATGGAGCGGCTGTGGGCTCGGTGTTCCGGCCTGGGGCGTCGGCGCCGAGCTTCCACCTTCCAGCATCCTTCCTTGTTTATCCGCTCATCTTCTTCCTGGCTGGATACTTCCTCTACGCCTCGCTCTACGCTGCCTTGGGAGCCATGGTTTCCAGCGAGGAAGAGTTGCAGCAGGTGCAGCTTCCCGTCACCATGCTGCTCGTCGTCTGCGTCATCCTCTCTCCCATCATCATGCGGGATCCCAACTCGCCGCTGGCGGTAACCCTTACAATGATTCCTCTCTTCTCTCCCATCCTGATGGTCTTTCGTATTACGGTGCAGACGCCGCCCTTCTGGCAAATCGCCCTTTCCCTGGCCCTCTGCGTCCTGACCACGGCGGGAGTTGTGCAACTGTCAGCAAAGATCTATCGGGTGGGCATCTTGATGTACGGGAAGCGGCCTTCGCTGGTGGAATTGCTCCGCTGGCTGCGCTATACGTAGCCGCCGGCCTTACGCCTCGTCAAGGGACGTGACCGTGCAGAGCCGGAACGGCACGTCCTGCTCCTGGCCGCAATCGGCGTTCTCACAGGTCAATTCGAATTTGTTTGGCCAGCCGTCTCCTTCCTGGATGCCGTGCCGGAAGGAGTGCTTCTGCCCGCAGCTTGCACACTCCCACCCCACAAGGTAAACCTGCATATCGTTCCCCCATGCGAATCTCTGGCTGCTCTGCCCGCGACATGGCTGCCGGAAAGTTCACGCCGCGTGGTACTCCCAAAGCGCGCGGTAATAGAGCATCAAGCGAATGGGTTCGCAGCTCTCCGGAATTTCGGCGAAGGTGTAGCGGTCGTACCCGATGCTGCGGAACAGCGTGAAAAGCTCGCGCCAGGGATAAGGCTTCTGCCATTGGGGCAATCCGGCAGCACTGGTGTGCGGCATTGCCTTGTCCGATTTTCCCCAGGGAGCTTCCGTGCGCCAGAGTTCGTTGATGTGGCAGCTCCGGATCCAGGGCTTGAGCAGGTCGAACGACGGCTTCACGGAGCCGTCTACTACGTCGTTATCGTTGCAATTCCAGCACGCCCCGACCGCGGGATGGTTCGCGACGGTGAGAATCTGGCGCATATTGGAAGGAAGCTCCGTTCCCTCTCCATGCACTTCCACCCAGATTTCCACGCCGTGGTCGCGCGCCATGTCGCCACACCGGGTGAGCGCGCGGCCGATCTGCTCGAGTGTCTTATCGTGCGGAACGTCGCGAGGGAATCCGTTGGGCCGCACTTTCACACCCAGGCAACCCAGGTCCTGTGCCAACTCGCACCAGCGTTGCGTCTCCGCAATATTGCTTTCGACGATGGCCGGCTCCGGCGACTCGTATTCACAAGTGGTGCCCAGACTCACCAGGCGGACCCGCGAATCGGCAAAGCGCTGTTTCACTTCCGCACGGCGCGCCTTGTTCAAGGAGACTTCCACGCCGTGCTTATGCGTGGTGCGCAGCTCCACGCCTTCAAAACCCGTCTGCTCGCAGTTTTTGATCAGGGTGTCGAGGTCCCAGTCTTTCGCCAGGTTGTACGTGACCAATCCCAGTTTGAAAGGTGGCTCGGAGGGCGCGGCATCCGAAGGGGAAGCGTTCGCACCCTTGGCGAGAATGCCACCGCGTTCTGCCGTCCCCAGCGCACTGAAACTCGCCGCAGAGAGAACTCCGGTCTTGAGAAAAGCCCGTCTTCCAGATTTGCGCATCTTCTTCTCCCTTCGCGCCTGGCCGTATTGGGCTTGCGCTTCCGCGTGGTGACGCCTCAGAGCCAGCGCGCATTTTACCCCGTTGGAGTTTTCTGAAGATAGAGGTGACTACGCCCTTTGCCGTGACGTTGTGGCCCTGTGCCACGACCACTGCTCTAGATCCAGCACGTTAGGCGTCGCCAGCATTTCCAGGGGTCTTCAGAGGGCGCGTTGGTCGCCAGAGTGACAATTTGCGGCGCTTCCGCCCTGCCAATCTACGACTCCTGCTGTGGGGAACAACACAAAGTCCGGGCGCGCGGGACTCGCTCGTTGCGTGTGTGTCCCGCCAATTCGTCACGCGCTTGGGCCTTTTCTCTTATAATGACTGGGGCTGCGGTCGAAAGGCCTATTCATGATCTTGGTCATCGACAACTACGATTCCTTCACCTACAACCTTGTCCAGTATCTGGGAGAGCTGGGCGCCGATCTCGAGGTGGTGCGGAACGACCAGACCACCGTAGAGGCCATCGAAAGAAAAATCCCTGAACGGATCGTGATTTCACCCGGTCCGAAGACACCTTCGGAAGCCGGAATCTGTCTCGAAGTGATAGGAGCCTTCGCAGGGCGGATACCGATACTGGGGGTCTGTCTCGGTCATCAGGCCATCGGGCAGGCCTTCGGCGGCCGGGTAATTCGCGCACCGGAACTCATGCATGGCAAGACGAGCGAGATCCGCCACGACGGCAAGACTATTTTCCAGGGATTGCCGAACCCCTTTTCCGCCACCCGTTACCATTCGCTGATCGTCGAGCGCCCGAGCCTCCCCCCCTGCCTGGAAATTTCCGCCACCACCCCGGACGGGCTCATCATGGGGCTTCGCCACAAGGCAATGAAAGTGGAAGGCGTGCAGTTTCACCCGGAGTCCGTGCTGACCGACGCGGGCAAGCAGCTCCTCGGCAATTTCCTGCGCCTGTGAGACACGTTGGGTAGCGTGCCCCAACGGCGAGGGATCAGACCCTCGGCAGGTCTAACCCGAATTCCTCTCCACGGAGGGGGAGGGCGGTCCCGCAGGGCGGGACCGCCGTTACACGATATTCCCAACTGTTTTCACGTCTCGCGCCGCGAACGGGCCGGGGATGCCGGCGCTACGAGCGATAGCGTTGGGTGAATTCCACGAGCGCCCGGAGCTTGACGCGCGCCGCGCCCGAATCAATCTCCTGAGCGGCTCGCTCCACGCCTTCCGCAAAGCTCTCCGCCTTGCCCGCCAGGGTGAGTGCCGCCGCGGCGTTCACCAGCACCACATCGCGATGCGGGCCGCGCTCACCCTCCAGCACCCGGAGGAGCAGCCGCGCGTTGGTGGCGGCGTCCCCGCCCAGGAGTTGTTCAAGCGAGGCGCGTGGCAGGCGGAACTCTTCCGGTTGCACGTCGCGTGTCTCGACCCCGGCGGCGTGGCTGGAAGAAAGTCGGGTCGGCCCCGTGGTGGTGATCTCGTCGATGCCGTCGGAGCCCGCCACCACGTATGCTTGGCGCGTGCCCACCGCCTGGAGCGTTTGCGCCATCATTTCCGTGTGCGTGGCATCGTACACGCCCACCAACTGCACCGTCGCGGCCAGGGGATTCGTGAGCGGGCCAAGAAGATTGAAAACGCTTTTGGTCCTCAAGCTTCGCCGCGCATTCATCACGTGCTTCATGGCAAGGTGGAGGCGTGGAGCAAACAGAAAGACCATGCCAACCTCGTCAAGACAGTCGGGAATCCGCCCGAGGGGCAAATCGATTTCGACGCCCAGGGCTTCCAGCACGTCCGCGCTCCCGCAGCGGCTCGAAATCGAGCGGTTACCGTGCTTGGCCACGCGCACTCCCGCCGCAGCCGCCACCAGCGCCGTCGCGGTCGAGACGTTGAAGGTTCCCCGCCCGTCGCCGCCGGTGCCGCAGGTGTCAAGCAAGGGCTCGCGATGCGAGATCCTTTGAAGGTCCACTCCGGCCGCGCGCAACGCTTCGGCCGCGTGGGCACGCATCACCTCGGCGAATCCCACCAGCTCCTCCGCCTGCTCGCCCTTGTCGCGCAACGCGGAGAGAAAAGCCACAATCTCCTCGTCCGGCACGGCGCCCGACAGGAGCAGTTGCATCACCGCGCAGGATTCCGCGCGCGTCAGGTGCTTGCGTGCCGCGATTTGTTCGACCGCCTCGTGTATCGTCATGCGCTCGCTGCGAGAAGCGGCTAGGTTTGCATTCCCTGCGTAGATTTTCTATACTGCCAGATTTCGCGGTGAATGCAACAAGCTGCTCTGTGCGGTGTTGACCCCGTCGGGGAATTCTGCTTGACAACGAGTTGCCCCAAGCAAGGGTCTTTACGGACAACGGACGACTGTCAGAATGAAAATCCACGAATACCAAGCCAAGCAGGTTCTCGCGCGATTCGGCGTCACCACACCGCGCGGCGAGGTCGTCTTCAATCCCGAGGAAGTACGCGCCGTAGCGGAGCGGCTGGGCGGCACGGTGGTCGTGAAAGCCCAGATTCATGCCGGCGGCCGCGGCAAAGCTGGCGGCGTCAAACTCGCTCACGGCCCCCACGAGGCGGAGACCCTGGCGCGCCAGATGCTCGGCAAAAAGCTTGTCACCCTTCAGACCGGTCCGGAGGGCCGCGTGGTGAAGCGCGCCCTGATCGAAGAAGGCTTGGACGTGGCGCGCGAACTTTACCTCGGCATCGTCCTCGATCGCGCCTCGGGCCGGCCGGTGTTCATGGGCTCGAGCGAAGGTGGCGTGGAAATCGAAGTAGTGGCCGCCGAGCACCCGGAAAAGATCCTGAAGGAATTCGTTGACCCCGCCGTCGGCTTCCAGCCTTTCCAGGCGCGCAAGCTGGCGTTTGGCTTGGGACTGGAGGGCAAGCTCGTGAACGAGGCGGCGCGTTTCTTCGCAAACCTCTATCGCGCCTTCGAGGCCACGGATGCCTCCCTGGTCGAGATCAATCCTTTTGTCATCACGCGCGACGGCCGGCCGCTGGCGCTCGACGCCAAGATGAACTTTGACGACAATGCGCTCGGCCGGCATCCGGAAATCCGCGAACTACGCGACCTGGATGAGGAAGACCCGCTGGAAGTGAAGGCGTCGAATTATGGTCTCAACTACATCCGCCTGGACGGCGACGTCGGCTGCATGGTGAATGGCGCAGGCTTGGCCATGGCGACCATGGATATCATCCAGTACGCCGGCAGCCGCCCGGCGAATTTTCTCGACGTAGGCGGCGGCGCCAACGAAGAACAGGTCCGCCACGGCTTCGAAATCATTCTGAGCGATGCGAACGTGCGGGCCGTTCTCATTAATATCTTCGGCGGCATCATGCGGTGCGATATCGTTGCCAAGGGGGTGGTCGCTGCGGCGAAAACCTTGGGGATTAGAGTGCCCATCGTCGTGCGGCTGGAAGGGACCAACGTCGAGCTGGGGCAGAAGATTTTGCGCGAGTCGGGGCTGAACTTCACCGTCGCGCACGGCATGAAGGATGCGGCGGAAAAGGTGGTGGCGCTGGCGCGGCAATTGTCTCATTGATTCATTGGCCCATTGAGCCATTGGCTCAGTGCGACGCAAGTGAGTCAATGAGTCAATGATTCAATGAGCCGATGAATCAATCTTATGTCAATTCTCGTTGATGAAAACACGCGTCTCCTCGTCCAAGGCATCACGGGCCGCGAGGGGATGTTTCACACGCAGCAAGCGATTGCCTATGGCACCAAGGTTGTAGCCGGCGTGACGCCAGGGAAAGGTGGCACCAGCGTCGACGGCGTGCCGGTTTTCAACACCGTTGCAGAGGCGGCGCAGCAGACGGGCGCGAACGCCTCCGTCATTTTCGTCCCTCCGGCATTCGCTGCGGACGCCATCATGGAGGCCGCAGACGCTGGCCTTCCGCTCGTCGTCGCCATCACGGAAGGCATTCCCACGCTCGACATGGTGCGCGCTGCGCGCTTCCTGGCTGACAGGCCGACGCGGCTCATCGGCCCAAACTGCCCGGGCATTATTTCTCCTGGTAAATGTAAGATCGGCATCATGCCCGGACACATTCATCGGCCGGGACACGTGGGCGTCGTATCGCGCAGCGGCACGCTGACCTACGAGGCGGTGGGCCAGCTCACGGCACTGGGCATCGGGCAATCCACGTGTGTTGGCATCGGCGGCGACCCGATCATCGGGACGAGCTTCGTGGACGTGCTCCGACTTTTCAACGACGATCCGGACACGCACGGCATCGTGCTGATCGGAGAAATCGGCGGAGCGGCGGAAGAAGAAGCTGCGGCATTCATCGAGGCACATGTGAAGAAACCCGTGGTGGGATTCATCGCGGGGCGCACCGCGCCGCCTGGCCGGCGCATGGGCCATGCCGGCGCGATAATTTCCGGCGGCAAGGGCACCGCTGCTGACAAAATCGCGGCGCTCGAGGCGGCCGCCATCGCCGTCGCCGAAAGTCCTGCACTCATCGGCCAAACGATGGCGAAGGCGCTGTCCCACTAGCACTTAGCAATCAGCTTTCAGCGATCGGCGGATAACCAAGTAACTCATTCTGTTTCCGCCGCGGGATGAAAGCTGACTGCTGATTGCTGAGTGTTCGAACAAGGAGAGACATGGGAACAGAACGCACTCTCACCATCATCAAGCCTGACGCCATGGCCGCTGGCCACGCGGGCGACATCATCAAAGTCTTCGAGGCCAATCGATTCAAGATCGTTGCCGCCCGTCTGGTGAACCTTTCCAAGAAAGAGGCTGAAGGCTTTTACGCTGTCCATCGCGGCAAGGGATTTTTCGAAAGCCTGACCAGCTTTATGAGTGCCGGTAGCGCACTGGTGATGGTTCTGGAAGGCGAGAACGTCATCACCCGCCTGCGCGAGGTGATGGGCGCCACCAATCCCGCCAACGCCGCGCCCGGCACGATCCGCAAGCTCTACGCGACCAGCATCGAGCGCAACGCCGTGCACGGTTCCGACGCTCCGGAAACCGCCGCTTTCGAAATCGGCTACTTCTTTCCGGGCATCGCCCTGGTCTAACTTCTAGGCTTCATCTCACTCTCCCCCTCAGGTGCTCCGCGCGCCACCCGCGGGCTTGACAAGCGGGGGCCCGGCGGCGACGATGGACTGGGGATCCCATGAACGGCGCATTTCCATTCCAACTAGGACGCTTTCTGCTCATCGCCGCCGTCATCCTGGTGGCGCTGGGTCTGATCTTCATGGCGGGGTCGAGATTCTCCTTCTTCGGACTGGGGCGACTTCCCGGCGATATTGCCTATAAGGGAAAGAACTTCCAGTTTTATTTCCCGATTGTGACCTGCGTGGTGCTGAGCGTGGTGTTGACACTGGTTTTTTGGGTGATTTCGTTTTGGACGCGGCGGTGAAAAGTCTTCAGTCATCAGTCTTCAGTTCTCAGTTCTCTTTCCCAGGGATGTGTGACTGATAACTGAGGGCTGAGAACTGAAAACTTCTCTTATGGAACAAGCCTTCCTCAACTTCGGGCCCGCAAAGAAAATCTACAGCGTCACAGAACTGAGCCTCGAAATCCGCAACCTTCTCGAGAAGCAGTTCCCCGACGTTTGGGTGACCGGCGAAGTATCAAATTTCCGCGCCGCCGGCTCCGGCCATCTCTATTTCACGCTCAAAGATGAAACAGCGCAGTTGCGTGCCGTGTGCTTTCGCAACCAGGCGCGCTATTTGAAATTCAAACCACAGGACGGGTTGGCGGTCATCGCCCGCGGGCGCCTGAGCGTTTACGAAGCGCGCGGCGAGTATCAGCTCTACGTCGAGTTCCTGGAACCGGCGGGCTTGGGCGCGCTGCAGCTCGCCTTCGAGCAACTGAAGCAGAAGCTCGCGGCCGAAGGTTTGTTCGACTTGGCGCGCAAAAAGCCGCTGCCCGTGCTGCCGCGGGCGATTGGCGTGGTGACCTCACCCACGGGCGCCGTCCTCCGCGATATTCTGCGCATTCTCCGCCGACGTTTCCGCAACATGAATGTAGTGCTCTATCCTGCGAAGGTCCAAGGCGAGGGTGCGGCGCAGGAAATCGCCGAGGGTATCGAGTATTTCAGCCGTTGCGGGCTGGTTGACGTGACGATCGTGGCCCGTGGCGGCGGCTCGCTGGAAGACCTTTGGGCGTTCAATGAGGAGGTTGTGGCGCGGGCCATTGCCGCCTCCCAGATTCCTGTCATTTCCGCCGTGGGCCACGAAACGGATTTCACGATTGCCGATTTCGTGGCCGACCTGCGCGCGCCGACGCCGTCGGCCGCGGCTGAACTGGTCGTGCACCGCAAGCAGGACTTCGTGACGGAACTCGAGAACCGTACGCGGCGTATGGTGCAGATCGTGCGCCTGAAACTCTCCGAGGCCTGGCGGGCCGTGACCGAACTACGGATGCACCCGGGTTTCCAGACGCTCGCAACGCGGGTCGCCGAGCGGGCGCAGCGCGTGGACGAATATGTGGTTGCGCTCGACCGGCTGATCCGGGCGCTCCTGCACGCCGCGCGTCAGGAATGGCTACGCGCCTCGGCAGGTGTGGTGCGATACGATTTCCGGAGGCACGTCGGGCTGAGACGCGCCGCACTCGAAGACCGCAAGCGCAGATTCGAGAACGAGTTCCGGCGCTTCGTTACGGAACGGCGCAGCCGCGTGGCGCAGCTTGAAGCGGTGCTGAGAGAACGCAGCCCGCAGACGGTCCTCGAGCGTGGCTATTCCATCACCCGCGATGCGGAGGGAAGAATCGTCCGCGACGCGGGGCAGGTCGCGATTGGAGCTGATGTTTCCATCCACCTTGCGCGGGGTGAGCTGCGGGCGACAGTGAAGAGCAGGACGTAGTGCAACGTTCGCTGTTGAACGTTGTGGCCCTTCCTGTGTGTTGAAAACCCGCAAGGCCTGAAAGGGGGCTTTTCGCTACGCGCTAGGGTAGCCAAGATGGAGATACGCAAAGCGGAACAGATTATCCAGGAGTACGGACGAGTGATGGAGCGGACTGCGTCGATGCTATACGGTGCCCCGCAATCCACTCTCCCCTATTCGAAAGGACAAATTAAAGAGGCAATCAGACTTGCCCTGCTTCTGTTGGAACCTTCCCGTAGAGGCTCAAGCGATCCTCAGCTCGAGCATAGGCGAGAGATGCTAAGGGTTGGATACATTCAACTGGCACAATTCATTCCTGATGAAGAGGCGAAAACCGCTTCATTGGGCCGATCCGCTTTGGACTCTGGCGACATCAATCATCCAGGGTGGAAATTCGTCGAGCGGTCGATCCAGATTTTGAAACGAATATCTGAGGAGAGCCAGGTTTTGCTCGACGAACTCAACAGGCTTTTTCCTCGGTAAACCACCCCCGCCCCACGCTTACAAGGCATTGCGCCCCATTCGCACCTTGCGGTTCACATCTCTTCGACCAGCAGACTGCCCCCGTACATCGCTAATAGCAGAGTGTATCGATATCGCTCCGGGTCGGCGCACCTGACGGACTTGGACAGCCAAGGACTTATCTGGCCGTTTTACTACTCTCCTTGAGCCTCACCTCCCCTGTAGCGATGACCGCACCCAACAGAGCATCGCATAACGAATTGATCCGCTTTCCGAAATCGGGCACACTGAAAGTGAAGTTGCGAGGTAACAGATTGCCGCCGCACTTCTTCCCCGGGTACCGAAACGACATGGACTGCGGGTCTAGCGAATTGAGCTGCCGGGCCATTCTGCGATATTCGTGAAGCGACTCTTGGTCCGAAGTGTTTTTCGCCCACCCCATTCGCTCAAAGATGAACTCCACAGTCGGCCAGAGTTTCGTAAGCGAATGATCTCCCAACGCCCTGTCTATCCCTCCGTCGCGAATGCCGAGGCGGGTTCGCCCAGCAAGGACGAGAGATTTGATCAGCAATTCTAATGCGTGACGGTAAAGGAATATGATCGGGTACGCGTCGAAATCCGTCACGGCTGTGCTTCCGGACCACTTACTAACTAGCACCTTGGCTGCATTCAAGTAGGCTTCGCCCATTAGCCTGTACCTTACGTACTCCTTCTCATCGCTCGAAACCCAGTTGAGAACGGCGTTATCATTTCCGGAGCGTCGGAGAAACACAGCCGGTCCCCTCTCGCGCCTGGACTTCATTGCGTTCCTCCTCCGATTCGTCGTCGTGTGAATGTTATCGGCTGTCAATATCGCCCCCTCCCACAGCGGTTTTGCCTGTGGCGAAGACGTTGCACCGCTTGACAATTCTGCAATCGCTGATGTGCGTGCGCGGCAGGCATCCTTAACAGCAGGGTGAGTTACGCCACGAAATGCGTGCCCTCTGCGATATATAGCAGTTTACCGTCCTGCCTATTCGACCTGACGCGGGATTTGCCGGTGCCTCGAAAGACCCGGAGGTCGAACTGTGAACCTTCCGCTACAGCTTGTAGCCAATCTTCCGCAGAAACTCCTTCCGCCATTTGATGTCGGCGTCGGTTTCGATGCCCCTACTCTTCACGCCATCGACGACGCCCAGAATCCCACGGCCCTGCTCCGACTCGGCCACGATGTCGGTAACACCAGCCAGATCACACCCCACGCCGATACGCCTATTCCCTTTGCGCTCTGCAGCCTGGGCAAAACAATCAACGCGAGGAGTACCCTACCCACGACCTACTTGCGCTTAGCGAGCGCCAACTGCATACGGACGCGTCGAGCATCCGCAAAGCGGGTGAGCTTGCCGTAGGAATCCAGGAAGATCATGATCAGGGGCCGGCCGTCCAGATTCACCCGCATGACCAAGCATTCGCCCGACTCGCTGATGAAACCGGTCTTCTGCACCTCAATGTCCCAATCGGGGCGGCCAATCAAGCGGTTGGTGTTGACATACGGAAGGATCCGCCTGCCGATCTGAACGTAATAGTAACGATCCGTGGAATACTCCCGAATAAGTGGATACTGATAGGCGGCCTGAACGAGCTTGACCAGATCGAACGCGGTCGAAACGTTTTCACTCGTCAGACCATTGGGGTTGACGAAGTGCGTGTTGCTCATCCCGAGTTCGGCCGCCCTCGCGTTCATCGCCTGGATGAAAGCCGGGCGCCCGCCGGGGTAATACCGGCTGAGAGCCGCCGCCGCGCGGTTCTCCGACGACATGAGGGCCACGTGCAGCATATCCGCGCGGCTGAGCGACCAACCCACTCTCAGGCGGGAAGCCGTCCCCATGGCGGGATCACAGTCTTCATCACTGATCGTGAGCATGTCCTCAGGCGGCAGATTGGCATCGAGCGCGACGATTGCGGTCATCAATTTGGTGATGGAAGCGATCGGCACGACCTGATCCGCCTTCTTCGCCAGCAGCACTTCGGAAGTCTTGGCGTCCTCGACCAGCGCGATTTTCGATCGCACCGCCAGTCGGGATTGCGCCTCAGGCGGGTGTGAAGAGTTGCTCGGGAGCCGCTGCGCAGGGACATGGCGAACGGGGGGAACCGGGCGCGCGGATGAGGGTGCGGAACCGACGCTTTGTGCGCCGAATGCCACCCCAGGAGCCGCGTGCGCGGGGCTGGAGAAAAACGAAGAGTTGAGGCTCGCCAGAGCCAACCACACGGCGGCGAGGCATCCCGAGATGCGGCGAACCCAAAGCGCGTGTCGTAGCGAAGAAATCATTCTCCCTTGTAAAACCACTACAGCTTGTACCCAATCTTGCGCAGGAATTCCTTGCGGAATTGGATGTCGGCGTCGGTTTCGATGCCGCGGGTTTTCACGCCGTCGATGACGCCCAGGATGCCGCGGCCCTGTTCGGATTCCGCCACAATCACCTCTACGGAATTCGCGGTGGCGCAAAAAATCTGGCAGACCTCCGGAACGTCTTTCACAGTGTTCAGGATGTTAATGGGGAATCCGCTTTCCATGAAGATGATGAAAGCGTGGCCGCAAGCAAGGGCGAGCGCGTTTTTCTGCGCGAGCTCGATGAGTTTGGGGTCATTCCCTGCAAAGCGGACCAGCGCCGGACCGGAGGACTCGCAGAACCCGATGCCGAACTTCATGTTGGGCACGGTTTGCACGATGGCTTCGTAAAGGTCTTCGACGGTCTTGAGGAAGTGTGATTGGCCGAGGATGAAATTCATGTCGGCGGGCTTTTCGATCTTGACGGTTTTCAGTTCCATGCGTCGCTCCGTGGATGATGTGGTGACGATTCTACCGCGGGCGGGCTTGGCAGACCAGCGCTTCGTCCCCGAATGGCGGCCCCAACCTCGGCCTGCGCAGGGCGGCCGCAAAATCGCCCCGGCCAAGGCGACAGGTCACGACGGGAGGCAGTTCAAAAGGAGCTGAGGCAGATTCGCCGTTACTCCGAGACTTTGAGGACGGCGAGGAAAGCTTCCTGGGGGATGTCGACGCGGCCCACGCGCTTCATGCGCTTCTTCCCTTCCTTCTGCTTTTCCAGCAGCTTGCGCTTGCGCGTGACGTCCCCGCCGTAACACTTGGCGAGCACGTTCTTGCGCATGGGCGGAACGTTTTCACGCGAGATCACCCGTGAGCCGATGGAAGCCTGCAGGGCCACTTCGAAGAGCTGGCGCGGGATGAGCTTGCGCATCTTCCCGCAAAGCACGCGGCCGCGCGAGTGAGCGTCGTCGCGGTGGCAGATGAAACTGAGCGCGTCCACAGGCTCGCCGGCGACGAGCAGATCCACCTTGACCAGATCGGAAACCCAGAAGCCCGTGAAGTGGTAATCGAGCGAGGCATAACCGCGCGAGACGGATTTCAGCCGGTCGTAGAAATCCAGCACGATTTCGTTGAGGGGCAGTTCGTAAGTCAGCAGCACGCGCTTCGGCGATACGTACTCGAAGCCCTTTTGCACGCCGCGCTTTTCTTCCAGCAGCTTCAGGATGCCGCCCAGGTACTCATCCTGAGTGAAGATTCGCGCGGTGATAATGGGCTCTTCGACTTTGTCGATGTCACCCACGGGTGGAAACCTAGTGGGCGTGTGGACGTCCAGAACCTGGTCCGCCTTGGTAGTGACGCGATAGCGGACGCTTGGCGCGGTGGTGATGAGGTCGAGGTCGAACTCGCGCTCCAGGCGCTCCTGCACGATCTCCATGTGCAGCAAGCCCAGGAAGCCGCAACGGAACCCGAAGCCGAGGGCCTGGGAATTCTCGGGCTCGTAAAAGAAAGAGGAATCGTTCAGCCGCAGCTTTTCGAGCGCGTCGCGCAGCGGCTCGTAACCGCTGGCGTCCACGGGATAGAGCCCGGCGAAGACCATGGGTTTTATTTCTTCAAAACCCGGCAGCGGCGTGGTGGCGGGGCGCGCGTCGTCGGTGACGGTATCGCCGATGCGGGTGTCGGAGATCCGCTTGATGTTGGCGATCATGAAGCCAACCTCGCCGGCTTCGAGGCGCTCGACGCGCACCGGCTTGGGCGTGAGCACGCCGAGCTCTTCCACGTTATAGACCTGTTGGTTTGACCACAGGCGCACGCGCATGCCGACGGCCATCGCGCCCTGAACTATTCGCACCAGCACGACGACGCCGCGATAGTTATCGAACCAGGAATCAAAAATCAGGGCTTGCAAGGGTTCGTCCGGCGAACCTTGCGGGGGCGGGATGCGCGCAATGATGGCCTCAAGGACCTCCTCAACTCCGGTGCCCTGCTTGGCACTGATCAACAGGGCTTCGCTTGGGTCGAGCGCCAGCGCGTGCTCGATCTGCTGGCAGGTGGCAGCGATATCGGCGCCCGGCAAATCGATCTTGTTGATGATGGGAACGATGGCCAGCTTATTATTCAGCGCGAGCTGCGCATTGGCGAGCGTCTGCGCTTCGACGCCCTGCGCGGCGTCGATCACCAACAACGCGCCCTCGCAGGCGGAAAGGCTGCGCGAGACCTCGTAAGAGAAATCCACGTGGCCGGGCGTATCGATCAGGTTCAAGCGGTATTCGTTTCCGTCGCGGGCGTTGTAAAGAAGACGAACCGAGTGCGCTTTGATGGTGATGCCTCGCTCACGCTCCAGGTCCATTGAGTCAAGAACCTGGTCGGACATCTCGCGCTTGGAAAGCGCCCCGGTGAGCTCGAGCAGGCGGTCGGCCAGCGTCGACTTACCATGATCGATATGGGCGACGATCGAGAAGTTCCGAATGAAGCGAGCCTCGGTCATGAAACCATCGTTTCGCCGATTCCGCGCAGAATGCGAACCAAGGAGAGATTCACCGCGTGGTGCGAGTGGTGGGAGCAGGCCCTTGCCAACCGCGAGACTTTTCCGAACCCTTTGAAAATCTAGCAAAAGGGAGCTATCCTGTCAAACTGGGACTTGAGCACGCAGTTCCGCCTGAGGCGGAAAAGCCTCCGCACGTTGCTATGCCCGACATCGATAAGCTCCATGAAAAAGCCGCCAAGTATCTCCAGCGGCAGAAGTTCGAGGCTGCCCTCGACACCTACCAGGAAATCCTTCGACACCAGCCCGACGACGAGGAAGCGCTCGTCAACCTGGGCGACCTCAGCCTGAAACTGAACCGTACCACCGACGGACTGCGCTATCAATCGCAACTGGCGGATTTCTACATCAAGCGGAACGACGTCACCAAGGCCGTCGCCACGTGCCGAAGAATCTTGAAGCACTCGCCGCACGATGTGGGGACGCTGGCGAAACTGGCGGGACTGCTCGAGAAAAGCCAGAAGACCAGCGAGGCGCTCGAGACGTACCGTGAGGCGCTGGGACACTACCGCAAACTTGGCACCAGCACGCTGGCGATCGAGTGCTTGACCCGCATCGTCAAGCTCGATCCCAACAACCTGGAGGAACACCGGGAACTGGCCGAACTGGCCAGCCTGGCGCACGAGACCACGATTGCCACCCCGGCCTTCCTGCGGGCTGCGCAACTCGCGCGTCGGGCCGGAGACGAAAGCCGCTGGGAAAAGTTCATCGAGCAGGCGCATGCGATCGACCCCTCGGATGAGGCCGCTTGCATTGCCGCTACGGAAATGTATTTGAAGCGGGGCCACGCCGCCGAAGCGGTGGCACTGGTTGGGCCGGTGCTGGAGAAGAAGCCCGAAGACCTGGAAGTGCTGGAGTTGGCCTGCTGTGCTTACCTAGGTGTGGAAGACTACCCCACGGCGCACCCACTCTGCTGGAAGCTCTACCAAGCCAAGCCGGAGCGCGTGGACTTGATCCTGAAACTCATGGAGGGGCTGATTCAGAAAGGCGAGGCCCAGCAGGTGCTGGGAATGACGAACAGCCTCAGAGAGCGCCTTTTTCAGCAGGGCAAGGGGAACGAGTTCCTGAGAATCATGGAGAAGGTTTACGAATCCGACGAGTCGAACCTGGAAGTCTTGCAGACCCTCAGCAACCTGTACAACGAAATGAACAAGGAGGACGGGCTGCGTCGTTCGCTCACGCGCCTGTTCAACCTTTACCTGGCGAGCGAGAAATACCAAGAAGCTGCGGACACGCTGGACCGAATCCTGGACGTCGATCCTTATGGCGAAGGTCACTACGATCGACTGCTAAACCTGGAAGGACACATCGACCCGATCTTGTACAAAAACATCCTGACGCGCTTGCAACCGCCTTCCACGGTGCGGACGCCGCCAACCCGGGGCCACGCAGGCACTGCCGAGGCGGCCGAAAAGGCAGAATTCTTGGAGGATCTCCTCGTCGAAGGCGAGATGTACAACCAATACCAGCTCTCCGCCAAACTCCAAGAAACACTGGAGAAGATCAACCGCCTCTTCCCCGGCGCGGAGGAAAAGAACGAACGACTGCGAGAACTTTACGAAGCGGCGGAATACACACCGAAGTTCAAAGCGCCCGTTGCCGCGGCGAGCGCAGCGCCAGCTCCTCGGACCGATACCGCAGCCCCAGCCGCCGCGTCATTCCAATCTCTCGCTGACTTGAGGAAGGTCTCCGAGATCACCGCCAGTATTTATCGCGAATCAACTCTCCAGGGAGTGCTGCAAGTCGCGGTTAATGAAATCGGTCGCACTTTGAATGTCAGCCGTTGTCGGGGCGCACTGGGAACACCCGACCGACCTCCCGTGCTTACGGCCGAATATTGTTCGCCGCTGGTTTCGCGCTCCGATCCGGCGGCAGCGGTGAAGCTCTTTGCTCTCCTCGTGACCCAGGCCGTCACCAGCAGGGATGGCTGGGCCGTTGACGACGCCGTGCACGCTCCTTTGCTCTCCGCCATCCCCGCCGAGATTCAAAAACTGGGGATTCGCTCCCTATTGGCGCTGCCGCTCATGGACAGGGACGAAGTCACGGGGCTGCTGCTCCTGGAGCAATGCGAAGCGCCGCGTGCCTGGTCGCCGGGCGAAAGCCTGCTGCTGAGAGCCATCGCGACCCAGGTGGTAATCGCCATAAACAACACCAAGCTGCGGCGGCTCGTGCGCTCGCTGGCCGGCACCGATCCCGAGACGGGCCTACTTCCCCGCAGTTCGTATCTGGACTGCCTGCTCTCCGAAGCTCAGCGCTCCAAGGATCAGGCCCAGCCGCTTTCGGTTTGCCTGCTCGAGCCGGAGAATCCCCGCGCTCTGATGAAGCTGTTGGGCGACGCGGGCGTGCAACGCTTCGTGCAGCAGGTGAGCAAGATCTTGATCCCCGCGCTGCGCCAGAATGATATTTCCATTCGCTATAGCCCCCTTTCGATTGTCGTCGTGTTTCCGGACACAGCCTTGTCGCAGGCGGGGCTCGCGGTGGAGAAAGTCAAGCGCGCACTTGCACGGGTCCCGGTGAATGGCGGGGAGGTACCCAATTTCTGCGCGGCGGTGAGCGATGTCCCGCTGGGGTCAACCTTCGAAGCCGTGGATGGCGTCACCGAGGTGATCAACCGGCTGGAAGCATCGCTGGACCGCGCGCGCAAAAAGGGCGGGAAACGCGTTTTGATTTCCAAATTCACAAGCTGATTTCACCCTAGAATTTCGATCCCCACGGGATCAGAAGAGCGCCTGCGCGATCGCCTGGATGCACTATCGCCCGCCGACAGGCAGTCTGTAGAAAAGGCCGTCCTGTTGCATCTCGAGATCCGGCGTTGAGGATCGCGGACGGCAAACTTCGGGTCGGCCGGATTGGCCCTGCCCGTTGCCAGCTCGGAAGGCTTGGCGCTCAAAAGGGGAATAACAAATAACCGGATTCGAGGAGTTTCGCCGTATGGCTTACGAAACGCTGCTTTACGAAAAACACAACGCCCTCGGCTACGTTACCATCCACCGGCCCGAGAAGCTGAATGCCTTAAACCGCACGGTGATGGAGGAATTGTTCGACTGCTTTCAGAATCTCCAAAAGGATGACGAAGTGCGGGTGGTGATTCTGACGGGAGCGGGCGAGAAGGTGTTCGTGGCGGGCGCCGACATCAACGAGATGGCCGCCCAAACACCGGTGGAAGGCAAGGAAACTTCCCGGCGCGGCCAGCAGGTGCTGGATTTGATCGAGAACCTCGGCAAGCCGGTGATTGCGGCCATTAACGGCTATGCTCTGGGTGGCGGTTGCGAACTGGCTATGGCGTGCACGCTGCGCGTCGCCGCAGAAAACGCCCGCCTGGGGCAGCCTGAGACGAAACTGGGACTCATCCCCGGTTATGCGGGGACGCAGCGCCTGCCGCGCCTGGTGGGAAAATGCAAAGCCCTGGAAATGATTCTGACCGGTGAGCCCGTGACCGCCCAGGAAGCACATCGCGCCGGACTGGTGAACCAGGTTGTGCCCGCCCCGGAACTGCTGGCGACGGCGGAGAAGTTGGCAGAGAAGATCATCGCCAACGCCCCGCTCGCCGTGAAGTTCGCGCTGGAGGCGGTCAACCACGGGATGGAGATGTCCGAAGCCGAAGGCCAGTTCCTCGAGGCGACCCTGTTTGGCCTCTGCTGCACGACCGCGGATATGAAAGAAGGCACGCGCGCCTTCCTGGAAAAACGGCCCGCAAAGTTTGTCGGGAAGTAGGAAGCAGGTGGTAGATGGTAGGTAGCAGGTGGTAGGTCGGGGGGGTAGGTCGGCGCTAGACGTCAATTGTCCAGATAAGACGCCCCACCCACTACATGCCACCTACGACCTACTGTTTTGAGCAAATGGCTTCACGAAGAAAATCTCGCGAATACGCGATGCAAATGCTCTATCAGTGGGAACTGGGGGGCAACACGCCCGAGCAGGTGGGCTCCACTTTTTTCCTCGAGCGAAGAGCCGACAGCGAAGTGGAAAGCTTCGCGCGGGACCTCTTCCAGGCAGCCGTCAACGACATCGATCGCCTCGATCGGCTGGTTCGCGAGCGCGCCGAAAACTGGCGCCTCGAGCGCATGGCGGCCGTTGACCGGAACATCCTGCGTGTAGCCCTCTGCGAACTCTTGCACCATCCTGAGACTCCTCCCTCCGTGGTAATCAACGAGGCGCTCGAAATCGCGCGCCGCTTTTCTGGAGAAGATTCAGTCGAGTTCGTCAATGGCGTGCTGGACGCCATCCGCAAATCACTCCCACCGCGCGACTCAAAGTCCTGATCTCCCCTTTTCATGCGGCCCTCTTTCTCGCCGCCTCCTGGGCGCGTCGAGCCTTGGGGTTTTTCTTCCCGCGAACGGCGCGATGACGGTTCAGGCAGGCAACTGACGCGCGAAGGCAATGCGTTTTTCGATGGATGGGTGACTGTGAAAGATGAGCTCGATCCAGGGATGCGGCTGCCGCTCGGCGAGGTTGAGCTCCGCGAGTTTCTCCATGCTGGAGATGAAGGCATCCCGGGAAGAAATCGCCCGGAGCGCGTAGGCGTCCGCCTGACGCTCCACGGCCCGCGAATGCGCATTCACCGCCGGCAGGAGGAGAAGCGAAAGACCCACAGTAACCAGCGCTAGAAGTGGCAGGTTGGCGAAATCTGCCGCCCCCTGAAAGCCGAAATGCGGGCTCAGCCACCCGAGGGTCCGGTGAATCAGATAGAATCCCAGAAACGTTGTGCCGCCTTGAATCGCGATACCCTGAAACATATGGCGGTGCACGTGATGGCCAAACTCGTGCGCCAGCACGGCTTCCACTTCCTCATCCTGGAATTGCGCGAGCAGCGTGTCAGAGAGGACGATCCTGCGCGTATTGCCGAGTCCCACCAGAGCAGCGTTGGCCTTCTTGCTCTTCTCGCTGAGTTTCCATTCGAATACGCCTTTAATGCGTGTTCCCGCGCGCCGCGAGAGTTCCAGCAAGCGTTCCGTCAAAGAAGGATTTTCAAGCGGCTTGAACTTGAAGAAGATTGGGAATATCAATATCGGCGCGAGGTTTGCTAACAATATAAAGAACCCGATGAAAACTACGGCACACAGAATCCACCAATGCTCCGGCCAACGGCGGATCGCCGCGTATAGGAACTCGACTCCTAGCGCCGCCAGCGCGCCACCGAGGGCCACTCCCTTCAGTTCGTCCTTCACCCAGCCCGCCAGCGTCAGGTTCGAAAGACCATACCGATGTTCCAACCAGAAGCCCTGCAGGAAATTGAGCGGGAGCCCGGTGACGTGGGTGATGATTCCGAAAAGGCCCAGATAGATCAGTACCGCGACCCACGGGCGCGTGGTGCAATGGACCGCGAGCGTGCGCAGAGTGATTGTCCACCCGGTGAGAAGCAGGGTGAGAAGAATGGCCAGGTCGACGAGGAAGCCCGCGACACTCAGGATACGTCCCGTTCGGTGGTAGCGCTTGACGCGCGCGGAATCTTCCATAAGTTCCTATAGAAGAGTGAAGCCTGCTGCGGCTCAGCTCGGAGCCAAAACCGCTTCACCGCTGCTCGGTTGCGAACGCCGCCATTTCCTCGAGCAATGCCTTCACTTGCTCGCGCGAAGGCGCCTCCGCATAAAGGCGCAGGACGTTCTCCGTACCGGAGGCCCGCACGAGGAGCCAGGCGGAATCTCCGAAGCGCAGCTTGGCGCCATCCATGTCTTCGACGCCTGTCACTTTAAGTCCCGCGACTTTCTGGAACCTCCCCTGCGCCACCTGCTTCACGAGCCGCTGGGCAGCGGAAAGTTCCACTTCCAGATCAACGCGGTCATAGATGTGCGGGCCAAACTCGCGGCTCAAGTCTTCGACGAGTTCGCCGAGCGTCTTCCCTTTTTCAGCCATTACTTCCGCCAGCAGAAGCGAGTTCAAGACGCCGTCGCGCTCGGGCAGATGTCCCTTGGTTGCGATGCCGCCGCTTTCCTCACCGCCAATCAACACATCGCGGGTCAGCATCAGCTCACAGATGTACTTGAATCCAATGGGCGTGATGTGCAGTGGAAGGTGGTACTTGCGCGCGAGTTTGTCGATCATCTGCGTGGTGGAGAACGTCTTGATGACCTCGCCGCGCAGTCCCAGGTCTTGGGCCAAGTGCTGGAGGAGTATGGAAAAGATCTTATGCGAATCGATGAACGACCCGCCGCGATCGATGGCGCCGATGCGGTCGGCATCGCCATCGGTGGCAAAGCCTGCGTCGAAACCGCCTTCCGTCACAACGCGACGAAGTTCCGCCACGTGAGGCTCGATGGGTTCGGGGTTTATGCCGGGGAACAGCGGGTTCTGCTCAGAGTGAATTTCCCGGTAGGTGATCCCGGTTTCATCGAACAGGCGAGCGATGCAAGCACGCGCGGCCCCATACATCGGGTCGACCACAAATCTCTGACCGGACGAGCGGATGCGATCCAAACGGACAAGACTCTTGAGCCTCTCGAGATAAGGAGTAATCAGATCGACGGTCTCAACGGAGGCGGGCTTGGACCTGCGCGGGCGCGGCCGAGCGCGATCCAACCGATGCAGGTGGATCTCGATGCGATGGATAATGGCCGGAGCCGCAGAGCCGCCATAGGGCGCTTTGAACTTCACGCCATTCCAGCGGTAGGGATTGTGGCTGGCGGTGATCATGACGGCACCGGCCGTCTGCCGCGCGACCACGGCGTAACTCACCGCGGGCGTCGGTGTGGCGGCGTCCGCCACCCAAACCCCTATCCCCGCCGCAGAAAAAACTTCTGCGGCAGCTCTGGCAGAATCGGCCGAAAGGAAACGCGTGTCGTAGCCGACGATCAGGCCGCGTGCGGGTTCACTTTCTTCGCGAATGTACTGAGCGATGGCCGCGGCCACGCGACGCACGTTGGCAAAAGTGAAGTCATCTCCGATCACTCCACGCCAGCCATCCGTACCGAATGTGATCTTATCCATGTCGGGGGCTCACTTCTAGGAACCGTTCAGCGTTTGTAAACTACAACAGGGCATGCAGGCCCGCCTTCTCCAGCGCCTGAACTGCCTTGCCCACCTCCTGCGAACGCTCGCGAGCGCACACCAGCAGCGCGTCGTCCGTTTCTACAATGACCAGATCATGAACACCGACCGTCACCACAAAACTCCGCTTGGCAACAATCACGTTGCCGCGCGAATCCAGGCACAGGCTGCGGCCAGGCCGGACGTTCATCTCGTCATCTTTCGTGGAGAGGTCGTAAACCACCGCCCAACTGCCTACATCGTTCCACCCGATGTCCGCAGCGACCGCGTGGATATCGGAAGTCTTTTCCATGATTGCATAGTCGATCGAAATCTTCTCGAGTTGCGGGAAGAGCCGGCGAAAGGTCTTCGACGAGCCCACGCCGCCAGCCGCGGCAATCCGTGCCAATTGCCGCGCCATTTGGGGTTGAACGCGCTCGAAGTTTCTAAGCAGCGTTGAAGCCCGCCAGATGAACATGCCGCCGTTCCAAAGATGGCGGCCGGAGGCGACGTAGCGGCGCGCCACGGCGAGCGGCGGCTTCTCGGTGAATTTCCTAACCTTGAAAATCTCTTGCCCGGCAATGCGTCCTTCACGCGCGCCCACGCGGACGTAGCCGTAACCGGTGTCAGGCCGGGTCGGCCGCAAGCCAATCACCACGGAGCGCCCTTCGGTGCACGCCGTCTCACAGCCTGCGCGTAGCACGCGCAGGAACGCGGTGGGCTTGGTGATGACGTGGTCCGCCGGCAGCACCACCATCAGGCCTTCGAGATCGCGGTGCAAGATCTCATGCGCGGCCACTCCCAGGGTGGGGGCGGTGTTGCGGGAGGCGGGTTCCGCCACAATCTGTGCGGGCGGAATCTGCGGTAGGCAGCGGCAAACCTCCCGCCAGACGAGTTCGTTGGTGAAGATGTAGGTGCGCTCGGGGGGAATGAGGGGATGAATCCGCGCCACCGTTTGTCCCAGGAGCGTACCGCTTCCAAAGAGCTCCAGCAATTGCTTGGGATGCTTGCGGCGGCTGAGCGGCCAAAAGCGCGTTCCGCTACCACCCGCCATCACGACTGCGTATGCGTGAGCGAGAACCGATTTTCGCGTCATGAGAGTCTCAGTCGAATACGATCTGGTGGATTTTCGCGGCCGGGATTCCTCGCCGCTTTAGGGGCTCTCGAAAATCCCTTTCCAGGTCCGGTACATAAAACTTAAAAAGCCGGGTGTCCAGCCTGGGCACGAGACGGTACAGATTCGCCGCGGGCGGAATCAGCCACGTGTCTCCGGTGCGATAGGCCAACCAGCCGGCCTGGTTTTCGATGCGCCCCTCTCCTTCGAGAATCGACAGAACTTCGACGCGCTCCGGCGAGCTGCGGAAGGAAACCGTCTGGAGGACTTTCAATTCCTCGAGCGCGAAGAACCGGCCGGCAAGAACGAACCGGCGCAAGCCGTACTTCTCTTTCAATTCGAAATGCGGCAGGTCGCGAAGCGGCGGCAGGTCTGGACGAATGACGTCGAGCCCCTTGGCGAGATGCAGCGGCCGCGGCTTGCCATCCAGGCCCAGACGCCCGAAATCGTCGAGCCGATAGGTGAGGTCCGAGTTTTCCTCCACTTCGAAGAGCACCAGTCCCGGACCCAACGCGTGCACGGTTCCCGGGCGAAGAAAGACAGCTTCCCCGGCCTCGGGCCGGAAGCTTTGTAGAAGTCCGCGAGAAGTTCCCTTCGCGAACGCCTGCTGCAATTGCTCCATCGTCACGGCAGGCTTCAGCCCGAGCAGAATGGCAGCCTGCGGATCCGAGCGCAGGAAATACCACATCTCGCATTTGCCGACGTTGCCCGGGTCGTGGACTGCAGCGTAATCGTCATCAGGATGAACCTGCACGGAAAGCCAATCGCTGGTGAAGATGTACTTCGCCAGAATGGGAAAACGGCGGCCGGTCCAGGATTTTCCGTGCAGCTCGGGCCCGTATTTTTCCGAAGTTTCAGCAAGGGTCATTCCCGCCGCGGGGCCATTCAGGAAACGCGAAAAGTCGTCGGTAATCCACACCTCGCCGATCAGTTGGTTCGAGTTCTCCTTGCCCGCGCGTTCCTTGGGCTGGGGCGCCGCAAAGAGCGGAGCCAAATCTTGCTGACCCCAAATTTTCGGTTTCAAGACGTTGGAGAGTTGGAGTGGACCGTTGAAGACGGACATGAATCAGTTAAAACCTGGCGAAGAACGACGCCATGCGTTTTAACCCCTCCTCGATCTGCCCTAGAGAAGTTGCGTAGGAGATCCGAACGTGTTGATGAGTTCCGAAAGCCTGGCCGGGCACCACGGCAACGTGCGCCTCCTGCAGGAGCTTTTCCGCGAGCAGCGTGGTATCGGCCAAGCCGTCACGACTAAGGTAAGCCGAAATGTTGGGGTAAGCGTAGAATGCTCCCCGCGGAAGCGTGCACTCGATTCCGGGAATGGCCCGCAGGCCTTCCACCACGCGGTCGCGGCGGCGGCGATACTCCGCCAGCATGGCGCGCACGCAATCCTGGGGGGCCCGCAAAGCCTCCACCGCGGCTTTCTGCGCGATGGAGGTGGCATTCGAGGTCGAGTGGCTTTGCAGCTTCAACATGTTGGCGAGAAGCTTCGTGGAGCCCAGGGCAAATCCCACCCGCCAGCCGGTCATGGAGTAAGTCTTCGAAAGTGAACCCACAATCAGGAGATGCTCGCGATCCTTTGAACTCCCCAGCGAAAACGGCTGGCCCTCATATAAACATTGGCAATAACATTCGTCGGATAACAGAAGAAGGTTATGCCGCGCGGCCACAGCCAGGAGTTTTCGCATCTCCTCGGGAAGGACTACGGCGCCCGTGGGATTATTGGGCGAATTCACCACGATCATCTTCGTGCGCGGCGTGATGAGTTTCTCAACCGCTTCGGCGCGCACGGCGAAGTTCTCAGCCTCGTGCGTTTCGAGCAGCACCGCCTTGCCGCCGGCGTAACCAATGATGTCGAGAAAGGAAACCCAGTAAGGAACGGGAAGTATCACTTCATCGCCGTCGTTGAGCGTGGCCACCATGGCCTCAAAGATGGCCTGCTTGCCGCCAACCGTCACCAAGCACTCTTCCACCGAGTAGTTGGAGCCGAAATCCCTGGCGTGCCGTTCGACGAGAGCCTCTTTCAGATCGCGAATCCCGCCCGTGGGTGTGTATCGGGTGAAGTTCTCTTCGAGAGCGCGGACCGCGGCTTGCTTAATGTGGTCGGGCGTAGGAAAGTCAGGTTCGCCGGCTCCGAAGTCGACCAGTGTGGCGCCCGTGGCGCGCAGCTTGTCTGCCTTCTGCACAACCGCGGCGGTCGGGGAGACGGAGATCCGAGAAATCCGCTCGGAAAATTGCATCCTGGCTCCAAACTCAAGACTTGTTCTGGAAAACCTTTTGATGAAGCCGCTCTTCGACCAGCGCGGGAACCAGGTCCTTGACCGAGCCGCCGTGCTGAAAGATCTCCCGCACCAAGCGCGAGCTGACGTAGGTGTAGGAGAGGGCCGGCATCAGGAAGACGGTTTCAAGATCGGGCGCGAGTTTGCGATTCATCAGCGCCATCTGCAACTCGTACTCGTAATCCGTGAAAGCCCGAATTCCCCGCAAGATTACTTGTGCCTGCTTCTGCCGCGCGTAATCCACCAGCAGCCCGCTGAAGGTATCGACCGCGACATTCGGGATGGCGCGCGTCGCTTCCCGGAGCATTTCCACGCGCTCGGCAACCGTGAAAAGCGGGTCCTTCTCGAGGTTCGTCAGGACCGCAACGATCAACCGATCGAAGAGGTGGCTGCCCCGCTCGATCAAGTCGAGGTGGCCATTCGTGATCGGATCAAAAGATCCGGGGTAAATTGCAAGAATCTCAGCCATGAATTGTGTGAAAGACAGTGCCCGACCCGCGCACGAGCTTCCACTTCATTCTAGCGTCGGTGCTCGAAAGTTGTAAACGAGATTCTGAGAAGAGCACAGAAGGAGTCGCGCCGATTCAGGCCGCCTGGGCAGTACGGCTCGGGGCGAAGCTGAGTGCGCCGGTGCAACTGGAGCCGCTGCCGGCCGTGCACCCAAAGCAATGCGTACCGGTGCGGATCTCACGCTGTGTCAGCAGGAACGCATCGAAGTTGCGGATATGCTGGGGCAGGCCGTGATTGATGGGCATTTCCAGCATCTGGTTAAAGTCGCAGTCGTAAAGCATGCCGTCCCAACCCACGCTCAGGAGCGTGCGGCACATCAAACCTTCCACCGTGGCGGGATTGAAAGTTTGAACCAGCTTCTCCATGTAACAACTGTACTTCCCGTGGCGGACTAAGTCGGTCAAGAACCGGCGGATGGGCATGTTGGTGAGCGTGTAGAGATGATTGAACACGATGCCGAAGCGCGTGCCCAGTTCGCGGCGATAGTCCTCCTCCAGTGCCTGCTGAGGCGGTGGCAAGGAGGGCCCAACCGGGTTGTAGACGAGATTGAGGACCAGCCCCGTGCCCGGCTGCCCGTAACCGAGACGATTCAGCCACTGAAGCGCCTCGACGCTTTTGCCATACACACCCTTGCCGCGCTGCGCTTCCACGTTCCTTTCGAGATAGCAAGGCATGGAAGCGATGATCTCCACCTGGTGGTCGCGCAGGAACTCCGGCAGATGGCCTTTGCCCTCCACGAAGAAGACGGTGAGATTCGAGCGATCCATCACGTGCCGGCCCAGCGCGCGCGCCCCGCGCGCCAGGTACTCAAAATGCGGATTCAGTTCCGGCGCGCCACCCGTCATGTCCACCTTGGGGATGTCGTAGCGACGAAGCACGTCCAGGATCAGCTCGGCGGTCTCGCGCGTCATGACCTCCGTGCGCGTGGGGCCGGCGTCTACGTGGCAATGGCGGCAAGTCTGGTTGCACAGCTTGCCCACGTTCACCTGCAGCGTCTCGACTCCGATTGAGCGCAACGGCCATTGGCCGATCTGGACTAGCTTTTCGTCAAACGCAATCATCGACCCCCCGGAAACTCGCCCACTCAGCAGTCCGTCGCTGGAAGTATACCCTCAGAAGGATGCGTCACGCAGCCGGCGGCTTCAAAGAATTCGCAATTCCTTCCAGTCGCCGATGCCTTGTCATGCTAGCGCAGGTTGCGCCAAACGGGTAGGAGAACTGCAGTGGGTGCGGGTTTCCCTACTCGCGATTTTGACGAAATAAGGTATGCTTGGTCACTGCTGCGGGCAGCCGCCCATCGCCCGCTGGCCATCAACGCATCTCCAGGAGTGGGAGTGGCCTTTAGCTGGATTGACCTCGCCGTTGTCATCGCCTACCTCCTCGCCATCACCGCCTTCGGCTCGCGTTTCCGCAAGAACCAGCGCACCCTGCACGATTACTTTCTGGGCGGCCGCCGCCTGCCGTGGTGGGCGATTACCTTGTCGATTGTCTGCGCGGAAACCAGCATTCTGACCATCATCAGCACGCCCGGCATCGCCTTTCGCTCGAACCTGGGATTCCTGCAATTGATCTTCGGCTATCTCCTGGCGCGCGTGGTGGTAAGTTTCCTCCTCATCCCACGCTATTTTGCGGGCGAGCTTTTCACCGCCTACCAACTCATCGAGCAGCGCTTCGGGCACGGTCTGAGAGTCTTCACCGCCGGCCTGTTCCTCCTCACGCGCGCGCTCGCCGAGGGCGTGCGCGTCTTCGCCATTTCCATCGTGATCGGGATCATTTTCAAAACCGGAGTGGGGGCCTCGCTGGTGATCATTGGCGCGCTGACGCTGCTTTACACCTTGGAGGGCGGGCTCACGGCGGTTATCTGGACGGATGTGATCCAATTAATGGTCTATCTAGCGGGAACCGTCGTGGCGCTCTTCGTTGCCCTCCACGCCCTTCCCGGCGGCTGGGGTGAGGTAGTGCGCGCGGCACAGGCGGCGGGCGGCAAATTCACCGTTTTCAATTTCCACTTCGACTGGAGCCAGCCCTACCTGTTCTGGACGGGCCTGGTGGGCGGCATGTTCCTGAACACGGCGAGCCACGGCACCGATCAAATGATCGTCCAGCAACTGCTCGCTGCGCGCAACCGCCGCCAGAGCCAGGGAGCGCTGCTCGCCAGCGGCCTCGTGGTGCTCTTTCAATTCAGCTTGTTCCTGGTGGTGGGCGTGGTGCTCTACGCTTTCTACCAACACTTCCCACCCTCCGTGCCCTTCAGCCGCACGGACCAGATCTATCCGGCCTTCGTCGTCACCCGGGTTCCCACGGGGCTCGCAGGCTTGCTGATCGCCGCCATCCTCGCCGCCGGCATGGCCAACCTGAGCGCCGCGTTCAATTCCCTGGCGTCGAGTTCAGTGGTGGATTTCTACAAACCCCTCGTGCGCCCCAACGCCGATGACCGGCATTACCTGCGCGTCTCGCGCCTGATGACGCTCGGGTGGGGTTGTGTGCTTATGGTGATCGCGCTCGCGGCACAGTATCTCCAGCGGAGCGCGTTGGAGCTGGCGCTCACCGTGGCCAGCGTTCCCTACGGCAGCATGCTGGGGATCTTCCTGCTTGGAGTCTTGACCAAGCGCGCCACGAGTCGCGGCGCCCTGGTGGGCGCGTTGCTCGCCCTCGCCACGCTGGGCTTCGTGATGGCCTTCACCCACATTGCCTGGACCTGGTACGTCGCCATCGGAACCGTGGTAACGTTCGTGGTGGGCCTGCTACTGAGCCTCGCCACCTCACCCGGTGGGCCGGCCCCAAAGCGCACCGAAGAGGGTCTTTTGTATTGAGCCAAGAATGGTGAATAGTAATAGTGAATGGTGAATTGCAGATGATGTTTTGTCGCAGCGAATTGTGGAGGAGGTCGAAAGCCCTAAAGGCCCTTCATTCCTTAATTCACCGCTTCCTATTTACTATTTACTATTCATGATTCATAACTGCTATGCCAAATAAAGAACCAGCCGGATTGGTGAAAGGTTTGGGAGTTTTCGGCGCCACCTCAGTGGTGGCCGGCACCATGATCGGGACCGCGATTTTCGTGGTTCCGGGCATCATGCTGCAGCAGGTGGGAACGCCGGCCATGGTGCTCGTGGTGTGGGTGGCCGCCGGAGTCCTCAGCCTTTTCGGCGCCCTCAGTTACGCCGAACTCGGCGTGGCGCTACCCGAGGCCGGGGGCGAGTACGTCTACATGCGCCGCGCTTACGGGGAGCTTTTCGGCTTTCTCTACGGCTGGACGCAGTTCATCATCGCCAAGACCGCATCAATCGCCGCCATCGCCACGGGTTTCGTCATCTACCTCGCCTACTTTTTCCCGCGCTTGCAGGAAACCCTGTGGGAAGCCTCGCTCGGTTTCGGCCGCCACGCAATTCCGCTGCGCCTGACGGGCCTGCAACTCGGCGCGACGCTCATGGTGCTGTTGCTCTCCGGTTTGAACATCCTGGGCGTGCGCCGCAGCGGCGCCGTGCAGACGCTTTTCACCGCCTCGAAGCTGCTGGTGCTGGCGATTCTCATCGTGCTCGGCCTCGTGCTCGGCCACGGCTCGTGGCAGGGCTTTCGGCCGGTTTTCGCGCCGACGGGCCACGGCGTCAGCTTGGTGGCGGCTTTCGGCGTGGCCACGGTTTCGGCGCTCTGGGCATACGACGGCTGGAACAATCTCAGCATGGTGGCGGGGGAAGTCGAGAACCCCCAGCGCAACCTGCCCATTGCGCTCATCGCCGGCTCGCTGCTGGTTCTCGGAGTTTATGTATTGGTTAACATCGCTTACTTTTACGTGCTGCCCGCGTCCCAGGTCCTGGGCACGAGCACGGTGGCGGCCGACGCCGCGCGCCGCTTTTTGGGCACCGCCGGTGGAGCCTTCATCGCCGTGGGCGTCATGATCTCCACCTTCGCCACGCTCAACGGTTCGATACTGGCGGGCTCGCGCATTCCTTACGCCACGGCGCGCGACGGCCTTTTCCCGCAGGCGCTCGCCGCCGTGCATCCACGTTTCCGCACGCCCGCCGTTTCGCTGGTGGGGCAAGCCGTCATCGCGGGACTGTTCGCGCTCACCGGGCAATATCAATCGCTCTACACCAAAGTGATTTTCGCGGAATTCCTTTTCTACGCGCTCTGCACCGCCGGCGTCTTCGTGCTGCGCCGCCGGCGGCCTGACCTGCCTCGTCCTTACCGCACATGGGGGTATCCTCTGGTTCCCGCGCTTTTTGTTATTCTGGCGGTCTGCCTGCTCGTGAATACGTTCTGGCAGCAACGCGCGGATTCAATGTGGGGGGTCGTGCTGGTGGCCAGCGGCATCCCCGCTTACTTTCTCTGGAAAATATGGAAACGTCGCTCCTCATGAATCGTGGCTTTTCGCAACTCGCGCGAGCCGCGCTGCAGGTGGTATTCACAGGGCTACTGATCGCCGCCCGCACGCCCGCCGGGCAAGAGACCACCGGCACGACGAAGCCCTCCCCCAGGAAAGCCGCCCCGGCGGGGGACGCGGCTCTGGTAAAAGCACGCTGGCACGTGCTCGGCGCGCGCCCGCTCGCGATGTTCTATTACTCGAACGACTCGCTGGGGCTCGGGACACTCGCAGCGCACGCCAAAGCCATGACCTTGCTTGGCCCGCAATGTTTCTGGATCGATCAGGACGGCTTCGTGCATGGCGAAATTCCGGCCGAGGTCCGGGAGGCGGCGTCTCGCACCGACCTCCCCGTCATGCCGTTGGTGATCAATCCCAGCTTCGACCGGCCCACGGCGCACGCCCTGCTGCGCAGCTCCAAGGCACAGGAGCGCGCCGCGATGTATCTGGGGTATCTTGCGGCGCGCGACCATTACCTTGGCTGGCAACTCGATCTCGAAAATATCGACCCGGCGGACAAGCTTTACTACGCGCGCTTCGTCGAGCGCGTGGCGGCGCGGTTACATCGCGACCACCGCTTGCTGAGCGTCGCCGTCGTGCCGCGCTTTTCCGATGCCTATCCGGACAACCGTCCCGCGGAATTTCGCACCGGCGAGTGGGGTGCGCCGTTCGATTTCCGCGCGCTCGGGCGCGTGGCGGATTTCCTCACGCTCATGGCGTACGGTCAACACTCCACCTCGAGCCCGCCCGGGCCCGTGGCCGGCTACGATTGGGCGAAGGCGGCACTCGACTACGCCGTGCGGCGCGTGCCTCGCACGAAGCTCCTGCTCGGCATTCCCCTCTACGGCCGCGAGTGGGTGGAAACTTCCCAGGGCACCACCTCGCGCAGCCTCGCGTACAGGGACTTGACGCCTTATCTCGAGAGTAACGGCAGCGAGCCGCGCTGGGACGAGCGCTGGCGAACTACCTGGTTCCAGGTCCGCGACGGCGAGGCGCAGCGCACCGCATGGTTCGACGACAACCGCAGCTTGCTCGAAAAACTAAGGTTGATGCAGTCCTATCACCTGCGCGGATTCGCCGCTTGGCGGTTGGGCGTGGAGGACCCGCAGTTCTGGTCCATGGCCGCGCAGTTTGAAGCGAGCCGGCCTCAGGGGGCGCACAGTGCACCTGCCGCGAAGAAACGCGAGCGCACCGCCAGGGCGAGCGGCACGGGGCAGTCGCCATAGTCCGGAAAGCAATTCGGGCGAAACAGGTTTAAACTCGATAGGTTCCAGCGGGAAATCTCAATCCCGGGGAGACACCATGCGAACTCTTGCCGTGGTCGGTCTATCGCTCGCGATGTTCACCCCTTCACTCGCCCGCCTGCGCCGCCCGGAGCATACCTGGATTGTCCTTTCGAAACAGGGACTCGACGCGCGCGTGCATCGCCAGCTCGAACAACTGGCTGCACAGGATCAGGCGCTGATCCGTTTTTTCACCAGCGCCTCGGAAGCAAAACGTGTCGCCTTGCACCCGGGCGCCATTTCAATTGAATTGCGCGAGGAGAAGAGTGTGGAAGGCTTTCTCGCCACGCTGCGGCGCGAGGCCGGCACGACGGCCGTCGAGCCCACGATTGAGCTCGCGAAGGAAGGTTACATTCTCGAGGCCACCTACCCGCGCGCCTCAGTGCCGAATCACCTGCGCATCACGGCTGCCACGCCCCGGGGATTTCATAACGCCTTGCTGCGCGTTCCTGATCTGCTGATCGTTTGGCCGTCCAATCTCCCCACCGACCTTATCCCGCACCCGCAGGCCGTGCGTGTGGAAAAGAATCGCACTTCCGCAGTCATCGCGGATTTTCCCTCTTTCCCCGAGCGCGGCGTCGTGGAGGGCTTCTACGGCGTGCCATGGACGCACCAGGATCGCATCGACATCCTGCGCTTTGAAGGGGCGCACGGCATGAACGTTTACTACTACGCCCCCAAGAACGATCCCTACCATCGCAAGCTGTGGCGCGAGGTCTACCCGCCCGAAGACATGAAGCGCCTCGGCGAACTCGTGGACACGGCGCACCGCAACTTCGTGGACTTCTGCTTCGCCATCAGCCCCGGCCTCACGATAGCTTACTCCAACGAGCGGGATTTCGGGGTGCTGACCAACAAGCTCGCCAGCGTCGGCAAACTGGGCATTTCCTGCTTTGCGCTTTTTCTCGACGACGTGCCTCAAGACTTGCAGGACCCGCAGGACAAGGCGCGGTTCAAAACGCTCGCGCAGGCGCATATTTACCTGACCAACAAACTCTACAAGCACCTGAAGGAGGGGTCCGCCGAAAACCGCCTGGTGCTGACTCCCACGACCTACACCGACGAATGGGGCAGCCGCGACTACATTCGGGAGCTCGGCGCGGGCGTTGATCCCAACGTGCCCATCGTCTGGACCGGCACCAAAGTGTTTTCTCCCACCATCACCGTGGAGCAGGCGCGCGAGTGGGGCGGATTCATCCATCGCAAGCCGCTCGTGTGGGACAACTTCCCCGTGAACGACGGCACACCGTGGTGCCGTTACCTGGGGCCGCTCACCGGCCGCGATCCGCATTTGCCTTCCGCGCTGCGCGGACTGTTCTCGAATCCCATGGGCCAAGCGCACGCGTCGATGATCCCGCTCCAGACCGTCGCCGATTATCTCTGGAACCCCGAGGGGTACGACCAGGAACGATCTGAGACGCACGCCGTCGTCAGCCAGTACGGCAAAGACGGGCCACGCCTGCTCGCGCCGTTCCTGAAGACCTACGAAACGTATGCTTGGGATGACGGGATTTTCACGCCGCTTTTCAGCGAGCGCCACCAGCCGATCAACGTGGCGGCGATGCAGTCACAATTGGCCGACTTGAACTCGGCGCTCGATCATCTGGGCAACCAGAAGCGCTGCGAGCGGCTGCTGGCGGAGATTTCTCCCGCGGTCAAGCGCACCGGGGAGCGCCTGGCCGAGGTGAAAGCTGACCCGGCGTTTCGGCCTCTCCCGGATGGCAAGCTGCAATGGAATGAAAGTTACGATGCGCTTTCAGCCTATCACCTTGCCCAGCCGCCCAATCTGGACGGCGATTTTGCCAAGTGGCAAAGCGGCCCGCTTTACGTGCTTGCCCACGCCGCGCAGGTGGCGATCGGCGCCAAGCGCTGGAAGGGGTCAAAGGAATTATCGGCGCGCGTAGCTCTGGCGTGGGACGAGAGTTATTTCTATGTGGGCGTGGATGTCACCGAGCCGGATCTCTATCAGCCGTTCTTCGCGCGCGGCATCGAGAACGGCGACACTTTCGTGCTGACGCTTGAAACCGCTTTCCGCAAGAACTTCTATGCGAAGGAGCCCACCGGCGATGAGTACGAGCTCTTCTTCAGCCCCGGAAACTTCGCCGACGTCAAGCCCAGCATCTTCTCCGACGAGGATTACCTGCCGCCCCGCGCGCGTCCTCACAACTGCATGCAGGAAATCTACACCGCCTGGAAGAAAACCGCCCAAGGCTACTCGGGAGACATCGCCATCCCCGTCTCCTATTTCGAGGAGGGCAAGTTCGCGCCGGGTTACGAACTGGGCCTGGGCTTCGGCGTGAGGAAAGTGATCCGCCCTACGAAGCCGACCGACGAGGAAGACCTGGAACGGATTGAGCTGCAATCCAAGAAAGACCACCTGTTCCGTGTCAGCACCCGGAACCCGTCCACCTTCCCGCGCTTGGTGCTGGCGGATGGAAAACCCTAGATGCGCTGGCAGCCCGGTGCAGAATTAGAGTGAGCGTTTCCCCGCCGAAGCCACTGACCCGCGGAGCCAAGGCCGATGCACGGTATCTCTCGATATGGGATGAACTGAGTAAGTCCACCGGGTAGTTCCCGGCTGGCGATGCGACATGTGAGGCCCGGGAAAAGGGAGCTACGACCTGGTTGCGCCGCCCTCCTTTTTCTCCAAGGCTGGCAGGATGTATTGCGTTACGTAGCGATCGTATCGGGCCTGCACCACCTCGGTGGCGGGAACCGTTCCCAGCGGCCCCCCCGGCGTAGTCGGCTGAGAATAGACGTCTCCCGGCCTGCCAAAGGAGCCCGGGTCCGTCTTTGTGAACTTCTCGCTGTCGGTTTCGCCGAAATCGTAGATTTCCTTGGGGCTGTAAGCTTTGAACTGCTCCGGTGAGGGCATGTCGACCGTCCGCACGTAGATGCGCAGCTTCCCGAACGCGTTGTTCTTGTTGTATTCAATGCGCAGAACGCGCTGTTCGACTTGCTGGGGGTTCTTGGGATCCGTAAAGGTATCAGCCAACAAGTATAAGTTGTCGAGCTTGCCGCCGAATTTCGAATCGAGGAGATTGTAGAGGCGCAAGGTCGGATCATCCGGACTGACCACAGGAATCTTTTCCTTTGCACCGAGACGGGTAACGTTTCCGCCCGCGAAAACGAAAAGCGCAAGAAGAGCACCAGTGATGATTGGAAGTACCCGCGATTTAGTTCTCATGGTCCCTCCCTGGACGTGTCAGCCTTCGAGTGAAGTGGCCTTCGACTTGGCCGCTGCATGGGACCGTACGGGGATGATACTACTCCCCGTCGGGAAGGCAGGGCAATTGCCCAGTTAGTAACCAGCCTCCGCCGGGCGTCACACGCCCCGGCTGCTACTTCTCACGGATACAGCAGATACTGGGCGCGAATTTTCTTGAACTTCTCCAGTGCTTCCTGCCAATCGTACCAGATGCGCTGGGGGTCACGGCCGGCGCGGATCGACTCCACCACCGCGCGGCTGCCGATCAAAGGCAGCGAGCCCTCCAAATTGAAGTCCTTGGGAAAAAGCTTCCAGAGCGCCGCCTCAAGTTCCACCCCCAGCTCGGTCGGCTCGAGCGCCTGGCGGTCTAGCAAAACAATCTGCACGCCATGGCACACCTCCCCTGCGAAATTGCTGGAGAGCGGCCTGAAATCCATGGGTAGATAGCGCACTCCCTGAATGTCCCGGCTGTTCAAGTACGCAGCCAGTTCCTTCCCATTGACCCACGGCGCGCCCACTACCTCGAAAGGCGTATCGGTGCCCCGGCCCACGCTGACGTTTGAACCTTCCACCCAACAGACACCCGGATAGAGAATTTCCTCCGTCAGGTTCCGCAGGTTCGGTGAGGGATTCATCCAGGTCTGCCCCGTCTCGTCGAACCAGTCCGTCCGCCGCCAGTCGCGCATCTTCACTACGTGCAGCTTCGCGTTCAGGTGATTCTCGTGGTTGTACATCTCCGCGAGCTCCCCCACTGTCATGCCGTGACGCACGGGCATGGGGAAATAACCGAGGAAGGAGCGCAGGTCCATGTCCAGGACGGGCCCCTGGACTTCCCCACCGGTAATTGGATTGGGCCGGTCGAGAACGTAAAACTCAATTCCCTTTTTGCCGGCAACTTCCAACGTATAACCGAGCGTGGTGATGTACGTGTAGAAGCGCGCGCCGGCGTCCTGAATGTCGAAAACCAGCGCGTCGATACCTTGCAGCATTTGATCCGTGGGCCGCTCCCCATCACCGAACAGGCTGTAGACAGGCAGGCCGGTCGCGGCCTCGCGGCTGGAATCGACCTTTGCGCCTTCTGCCGCGGAGCCGTACAGCCCGTGCTCCGGGCTGAACAACGCCACCAGCTTCACGCCCCGTGCGCGATCGAGGAGGTCGATCGTGCGCCGCCCCGCACTATCAAGACCCGAGTGATTGGTAATCAACCCCACATGCTTGCCCTCGAGCGGCACGAAATTTTCCGCCTCCAGCACGTCGATACCTGTCTTCACCTTGCCATTTCTCAGCCCCTGCACGCGGTAACCTTTCAGGAGTTCGAAGAACCCGGTCAGCGATCGCCTGCTGTCCAGAACCTGCTGCGCGGAGACCGGCCCCAGCGCCCCCGCCACGAGCGAAGCCACCTGCGTGCGTAGCGGGCCCACGTCGCCTTTGCCGTCCGGGTGCACGCGGTTGGTCAGCAGGATCACGTAGGTCTTCGTCACCGGGTCGATCCAGAGGGACGTGCCTGTGAAGCCCGTGTGTCCAAACGAGCCGACCTCGTACAGCTCGCCGCGGTTCGACGCGAACGGCGAATCGAGGTCCCAGCCCAGCCCGCGCAGCGCCATCTTGTTCGGGGGGGTCTGCGGCGTCGTCATTTTCTCCACTGTGAGCGGGCTCAAAATGCGCACGCCGTTGTACGTGCCTCCGTCGAGCAGCATCTCGGCGAAGATGGAAAGATCGTCGGCGGTCGAAAACAGGCCTGCGTGCCCAGCCACACCTCCCATGTTGTAGGCGGTCGGGTCGTGGACTTCGCCCCAGAGCATCTTGCCGCTTTCGCCATGCTGGAATTGCGTGGGCGCGATGCGCTCGCGCAGCGAGGCAGGAGGCTTGAACAGGGTGTCTTTCATGCCCAGCGGCGTGAAGACGTGCTCCGCACAATAGACGTCTAGCGGCTCGCCCGAAACGCGGCGCACCAGCTCGCCCAGCATCGCAAAGTTGATGTCACTGTAAATGAAGCGCGTGCCGGGCGGCACGATGGGCCTCTCCGCCACAATCATCTCCATCGCCGTCTTGTAGCCCGTCCACTCGGGTTTCAGGTCGAGGTCGGGGCGCAGGCCGGAATAGTGCGTCATCAGCTCGCGCACGGTGATCAGTTCCTTGCCGTTTGCCTTGAATTCCGGCCAGTAATCGCCCACGAGAGCGCTCAGCAGGATTTTCCCCTGCTCGACAAGCTGCATCACGGCGGTCGTGGTGGCGATCACCTTGGTCAGCGAGGCCATGTCGAAAATCGTGTCCACGCTCATCGGCCGTCGTTCGGGAATCAACGCGCGTGCGCCAAAGGCTTGGCGATAGACCACCTTGCCATCGTGACCGATCAGGACTACGGCGCCAGGGCACTTCTGGTCACGAATCGCCTGCTCGACCACCGGAGCGATGCCCGCCAGCCGTCGTTCGTCCAGGACGGGCACCGCACTGTCTGCCGCCACAGCCTGTGCTGCCGCCGTGAGCATCACTGCCCAAAGACACCACGTCCCAGCCTTGCGCGGAAACCCAGAGCGATGAGTCACGGTTTGCACCTTCGATCAGTTTGCCTATCTGCAGAAAACCTTTTCCTATATACTCGCGGGCTCCTCCTGTCAATGCGCGGCAGAAAAAATGTCAAAGCTCTTTAGAAGGTTGATGAAAAACGTGGTAGCGCCGACACTTTAGTGAAGGTCGGCGCTACTGCGGTGCTTGCTCAGGCCCGTTAGGGCCGGTAGATTGTGGCCCACGGCGACAGCCCTGGGGAAGCGGCAGTGGTTAACACTTCAGCCCGCGTCAGCGGGCGACAGACTCGCTCGCAGTGGTCGATTATTTCTGTCGCCCCTGCCGGGGCTTCAGAAATCATTCCATCTCCCTTTTTTCCCATGGCTCTCGCCGTGGGCCACATTCTGACGCCCGCCTAGGCGGGCTTTCGGGCACCTCTGGCAGCTAGATTAACGCCTATGGGGCTTTGCCCAGGGCTGGGGGTGGAGACGAAATTGAGGCTGCGGTATTCTCGTGTGGCGACGGAAAAGCCGCCCCGATGCATCGGGGCGCTACGCTCCTAGTGCCTATCGCGGTCACCGCCGCAACTCCTCCGTGCCTCCTCAAGCTCGTGGCGACGTCGCTCCGCCTGGCGGCTGTGCTCACCGTGGCGGTCAATTTCCTTTCGGAGTTTTTCCTCGGCCCTGTGGACCCGTTGCTGGCATTGGCGGTCGCTATCGCCCGCCTGCGTGCGCGCCACGCCACCAACCAGCAACAATACTCCTGATGCGGCAACGAGTAGAATGTTCTTCCAACGATTTACCTTATGCGACATGACTTCCTCCTGAACAATGACGTTTTCCGTACTTGCTCAACCTAAGCCGGGATTTCCATTCTGGGTTCCCGAGTGGCTGACAGTCCACCTGGACCTCCCAATCTGAAATCCCAGACAACTAAATCTGCACGAACTCTCGGCACCGTGTCTGTTCACGATTGCTCACTGTGGTGGGAAATTATCTCTTAGTCCCGCCGCGGCGGGCGACAGAAGAATCCCGCTTGGTCCCTCGTAATGATGCCGCCGCTGCCGGGGCTTGAGAAGTATTTCCACTTCCCTTTTTCCCCACGGCTTTCGCCCGCGCACGGCGGGTCAAAGGAGACCCTGGGCCATCCCGCAGAGCGGGATCGCCGCTGCGCGGCTTGCAGCCGCTCGCTTCCTTTCCCCGTGGTGCGCTTCGGCCAGCCGATGAGAACGCGAGGATTTGACCCTGAAAGCGGCCCCGATGCATCGGGGCGCTACGCTTGGTTCAGCCATCGGTCGTGTGAAGTTCTTCGTACGCGCCGATGGCAGCGCCCTCAAGAACTGGGAACAGCTCGTCGAGGACATCGCAGAACTCGAAAATGTTAAAGCGGAAGTGCGATCCGAGCGAGGCAGAACCTTTGGTGTCGAGTGGGTACCGAAAGGCGTACGAGCCAGCGTCGACGGCCTGAAACTCTGCGATGACCGCGCGAAATTCGTCAAGCGTACCAAAGTGCGGAGTGCCGAGATCCCAATCCCAGCCGTAAGCCTCGAAGACGCGCTCCAATTCTTGCCTCAGAATGTCGAGGCTGTGCGTTTTGAGCAATTGCTGTCGGTCAACCTCGTGCTGCCCTTTGATTGAAAGCATCGGCGGGCCGACGAGAAGCACGGCCTTCATGTACAACTCAAGAGCGTGTCGGTAGAGGAACACGACGGGATACGCTCGGAAATCCTCGGTGGGGATTCCGTACAGCCCGAATTGTGGGTTCTTCCGGAGCGCCGCCACGGACTCTTTGGCGACGACGTGAAAAGCCTCCGCAAAGAGGCGGAACTCCCCTTCTGGAGTGCCATGCCAGTTCAGCACTGCCGTTCCGTGGGGCCGACCGTTGTCGATGAAAAGGCGCTTCTTCTTCACGATGGTTCCCCTTTTAAAACCGAGCGGCAAGCGTAGGGCGGACCGGTTGGTGAGGTCCGCGGCTCTTACCAGGAAGAATCCCTACAACCAAAAACCGTAGGCCTGGAAAACCAGGTCTCCGGTGCCCACTTTTCCCTCTCCCGGTTGAAGTGGCGGGTAGTGGGCTCATGCTTATCCGGTTGTTTCAGCAAGCCCCAATATGTTGGGGTCAGTCTTGAGGCGGCTCATGCTTATCCGGTTGTTTCAGCAAGCCCCAATATGTTGGGGTCAGTCTTGAGGCGCCTCATGCTTATCCGGTTGTTTCAGCAAGCCACAATATGTTGGGGTCAGTCTTGGCCGGGCGGCTTGGAACGGTCCGCCTGGTTCGCATCTCCTTATAGGTCGTGGACTTGTGCTTGGTCCCGAGTCCCAGCAGGGTTTGGAACGCCGCCATAGGTTGC
>Ga0208039_1000138_pt1 | contig 71875 bp, 61 predicted proteins | sample June2015DPH_20_1_2_FD_184722 | JGI IMG/M metagenome (GOLD analysis project Ga0208039, IMG submission 184722) | Peatland microbial communities from SPRUCE experiment site at the Marcell Experimental Forest, Minnesota, USA - June2015DPH_20_150... | ecosystem: Environmental > Terrestrial > Soil >... | reverse complement strand
CCGCCGGGCCGTGGGACCCTCCGGTCGCCCTCCGGGCTCCCTCCGGGTCCCACGGCCCCAGAAAGGAGACGGAGGTGTAAAGGATGTCCTGGCACCCCGTGTAAAGTATGTCTTGGCAACGAACACTAAAAGTCGGCGCTACCATGTTTTTCATCAACCTCCTTGGCGAAACGGTCTGTGTAATCTATTGGAAACAAGATGGTTGCTTCACGACGGGGAAGGGGAGGGAGGGGAGCGACAACCTCATCACCGTTCCACATTGTTTCCCATGCCCAGACTCCGAGCCGGCGCGCGCGGCCTGCGCGGTTCAGCGTTAGCCGCTGTGCTTCTCCGGGCGCAGCAGCGGGAAGAGGATCACGTCGCGGATGGAGCGCGAGTTGGTGAGGAGCATGGTAAGGCGGTCGATGCCGATACCCTCGCCGCCTGTGGGTGGCATGCCGTAGCTGAGCGCGCGGATGTAGTCCTCGTCAATGGCGTGCGCGGTCAGGTCGCCCTTCTCGCGCAAGAACTGCTGGTACTCGAAGCGGTCGCGCTGCTCGCCGGGATCGTTCAGCTCGCTGAAGGCGTTGGCGATCTCCATGCCTCCCACGTAAAGCTCGAAGCGCTCGACGAAGTTGGGATCTTCGGGCTTCTGCTTGGAGAGCGGCGAGACTTCGAGCGGGTAATCGACGATGAAGGTGGGCTGAATCAGGTGGCGTTCGGCCACCGCCTCAAAAAGCTCGGCCAGGGCCAGGCCGGGCGCTTTGCCTTCTTCCCTGGGAAGGGGCTCGGCGCCGCTCTCCGGCTGCTTGGCCCACTCGTTGTAAGCCGCGACCCAGCGAAAGACAGCCTCGGGCTCGGCCATGTCGTCGAGCCTCGGCCCCGGGCGTGCCGCGGCGGGCCAGAACTTGACGACCGCCTCTTTCATCGTGAGGCGTGCAAATTTCGCGAACGAGATGCGCTGGCCGCAATAGTCGAACTCCACACTGCCGAGCACGGTTTGGGCGGCCTGCCGCAGCAAGCGCTCGGTGAGTTCCATCATGTCGTGGTAATCCGCGTAGGCTTGGTAGAACTCCAGCATGGTGAATTCTGGGTTGTGTTGCGTGGAGATGCCCTCGTTGCGGAAGTTACGGTTGATCTCGTAAACGCGCTCGAGGCCGCCCACGATAAGGCGCTTCAGGTAAAGCTCCGGGGCGATGCGCAGAAACAGGTCGATGTCGAGCGTGTTGTGGTGCGTGATGAAAGGCCGGGCCATGGCGCCGCCGGCCAGCGGCTGCATCATGGGCGTCTCGACTTCCAAGTAACCCTCGGCTTCCAGGAAATCGCGGATGGCGCGGACCAGCCTGTCGCGGCGCTCGAAAACCGCGCGGACTTCTTCATTCACCATCAGGTCGAGGTAGCGCTGCCGGTAGCGGATTTCGACGTCGGTGAGGCCGTGCCATTTTTCCGGCAGCGGCAGCAGCGCCTTAGCGAGGAATTGCAGGCGCTCCGCGTGCACGGTGAGCTCGCCGGTCTTGGTGCGGAACAGATAGCCCTCGACGCCGATCAGGTCGCCCAGGTCGAGGAGCCTGTAAAGCTCGAAGTCACGTTCGCCGACGGCGTCCAGTCGCACGTAGACTTGCAGGCGCTGGCCACCTCCGGCGAGGTGGGCGAAACCCGCCTTGCCGTGCGGGCGGATGGTCATGACACGGCCCGCCACGCGCACAGAAATCTTGCGCGCGGCGAGTTCTTCGGTGGCGAGCGGGGAGTTTTCCCTCAGAATCTGGGGGATCGAGTGCGTAACGTCGTACTTGCGCGGATAGGCCTCAAAGCCCAGGTCGACAATTGCCTGGAGCTTTTTCTTGCGCTGTTGGACCAGATCTTGAAGTTCTTTCTCGGACACGCGGATAACCCACAATCTGCGGAGGATTTTGGAGCATGGGTAAAAGCGGCATTATAGGTGGCGGGCGGAAACAGTGTCAAGAAAACGAAAGGGCGGGGTAGTGGGTTAGTTTGGAATCTCAGATCGACACCCCGCCCCTGACGCGGCAACCCTTCGGTTCCGGCCTAAGCTGCCCTTCCATCGGCAATAGGCTTCGTTTATGTAAAGGTCAATTGTCCGTATCTGGCCTAGGCAGTGCTTCATCTGGGCAGTGCCCGGACCCGGCAGACCAGCCTAGTTCTGGGTCAAAACCTCGTGCTTTTCCTCTCCCTTGGTTATGCCTACCAGGTACCCATCTTCGTTGTCGGGTGGCCAGAATTCCGAAAGGAACTTCTGGTCCCCGACTGTATCGAACACCACCCTTGCTTTGTGCTTCTCTTGGGGGCTCGTTTCGGCGAGCCGCTCGAGGACGGGAACGAATATAGCTTTGCTGGTTTCCACGTTGCGAAGCAGAAGGGCGGATTGCTGTCCCGTTTGCTTCACAAATTCGTACTTCCCAGCCGGCATCTCCTTCTTACCCACCATAAACTTGAACGGTATGTCCAGTCGCCCCATCGCGGCTTGACTCTGCCCAAAAGCTAACGCCACCGCGAGGACGGAGACAACACTCAATGCTATCGTGACTCTTGTTTTCAATTGATTCCTCCTGTAAAGCTGAGTTTTTCAGTGTACTTGTCACAACCTCAATCTTCCCGCCACACACGGCATCCCCGTGCCGCCCAATGGCAGGTGTACGCATGCGGTTTTCATGTGTACTGAACACACACCCCGAGACGCGTTTCAACAAAACCGTCGTGTCTTCGCCCTATCCAGATGAAGCTGTATTAGTACCCTGAGGAGGTGGCAGCCTACCATACCTTCGAGGTGGTGACAAGCAGAAACTTCAGCCCGAGCCAACCTGCGAGGCGGTCACGGCGCAGGTTGTTGCGGGCAGGGCTGCATCGGCCCATCTTCGAGCAGGCTTCTGCCGATAAACGATGCGGGAGTGCGTCACGGGAGCGCGGTTGGTCGGTCCGGGCCCGCCCCCCTTCACCGCCTGAGCAGCTCTACTCGGGGAATTCAGGTGATCGCCGGCCGGTCCCATCCGGGCTCCTCGGGTTTACCAGACAAGCCTTGATTTCGTGCGGCCGCTTATGACCTCGCAGCCTTGACTGAAAGTTGCCTTGACGTTATGAAGTGCACCGAACAACCCCCAACAATTAATCACCGATTAGCCAGCGAAAGCCGTCAAAGTCCTGGCTTTGGAGGGGTGCTCTTCCCGTCCCGCCTGGCGGGAGGACGGAACCAGGGCGGTGGGCCTGTTGACCTCGGCATGGCGCGGGGAAGGTCAGGCTCAAATCCACCCGCTGTTTGCCCGTTGGTAGTGTCCTGGTTTGGACCACAGGGTTCGCATTGTCATCCTGAGCCCGCGATTAAGGTCGGCGGAGCTTCGGCCGCGGCGGATGCTGGCAGCGGGTGCGTCGCACATCCGGCGCCAGATACCGAAAGGGCGATTTACTCTGTAGTTACCCTGTAGGGTCCATAAAGTCAAAAACGTTTCATTTCCGGCTTGAAGTGGAGGTAGCAATTTCCTATAGTAAATACAATGCAGTGGGTTATTGGCGGCCTGATTCTTGCGACGGTGGGTGTCGTAGTGCGGCTCGTCCTGCACATGGGGTCCCGGCTCAAGCCCCGTGTGAGTGGGCTGGCACCGCTCCCCCTCGATCTGCACGCCATTTACCATCCCCTCGCACAAGAGATAGAAGCGCAAGCCACCATCCTGGGAATCACCCTGAACGACGCCTTTGGTGAGCGGGAAGCGAATCGGCACGAGATGGCTTGGCACGTGGTGGGTCTCGCCATGGGGGAGTGGGACCGGCTGACAGGATTGGTGGTGGGCCTGCTGAACACCCTTGCCAAGTACCTGCCAACCACCAACGTGATCGTCCCTGTGCGCCGCGTCGCCGCAAACCACTTCAAGTCACGAGCGGTGATCGACTACGTGGGCTTCTACGAGTTCTTGGACCAGGTTCTGTTCAGCTCCAAGCGGCGCTTCTCACTGCAGTTGCGGGTGCTGTTTCGCACCTGCGCCCTCCTGACCAAGGAGTTCCGTCGCACTTGCCGCGAGGGTGAGCGCACGCTCGACCCATCCCCAGAAGTGTGGAACCGACTGGACTTGTATTTCCACGATTTTGACTTGATTGCCAAAGAGACGTTGCTCGCCTTCCGCACCCTTCTTATCTGCCAGCCTCCGGAAGGCGTTCGAGAGCTGGCTGCCGACCTCCAGAACTTACTGGAGCGCGGCGTGCGCGTTTCCATTCCTGCCACAAATCAGTAAGATGCTTTTGCCCACCGCCCCAGCGTTTAGCGTTGACTTCCCCTCAGGGCCTTTCAATAATGGGCGCGGCAAATCTTCGCAATCGGTTGATCTGAGCTCAACCCTGCCCAGGGAGGGGCCAGTCATTGCCGGGAAATGAGGTCGAATCACAATGCGACTATGGGCGAGGACGGTGTGCGGATTAGTAGGCATTTGCATGCTCGTTGTGCCGGCCGTGCGGGCGCAGGAGCGAACTGCTGCAAAGCCCTTCGACCTGATCGAATGGAACGGCGGGAAATTCCTCTATGGCGTGGATTACTATCCGGAAGCCTGGGACGAGAGCCAATGGGAGAAGGACGCGACGATGATGCAGGAGGCCGGAATCAACTTCGTCCGGCTGGCGGAATTTGCCTGGGTGAAGATGGAACCCCAGGAAGGCCACTTCAACTTCGATTGGCTGGACCGGGCGCTGAAGGTGCTGAATGCGCACGGCATCAAAGCCGTGCTGGGAACCCCCACTGCCTCGCCGCCCGCCTGGCTGTACGAGAAGTATCCCGACATCGCCGCGATGGACCCGAGTGGAACCCGCTATCGATACGGCTCACGCCGCAACTACTGCCTCCACAATCCTGCTTTCATCGCGGCTACACGCCGGATCGTCACGGCCATGGCGGAACATTACAAGGATCATCCCGGAGTGATCGGCTGGCAGATTGACAACGAGCTGGGGGATCCGAAATGCTTTGACCCTGCCAGCCGCGCCGCCTTCCAAAAGTGGTGCCAGCGCAAATACCAGACCCTCGACGCGCTGAACCAGGCGTGGGGTACGATCTTCTGGGGCCACACGTATCAAGCTTGGTCGGAAATTCCGCTGCCTTGGAATACGCTCTTCAACGCCCACAACCCCAGTCTGGCGCTCGATTTCGACCGCTTTCAGAGCGATTCGACGCACGAGTACCTTGACATCCAGACGGCGATTCTCCGCGAGATGGCCCCCCGCCAAGCCATCACCCACAACGAAATGGGCATGTATTCGGGAGTTGACTACTACGACTTGAATCGGTCGCTCGATTTCGTCGCCTGGGACAACTATCCGATGTTCGAAAAGGACTACGCGCAGTATACCGGGCCCGGGCTGGCGCACGACCTGATGCGCGGATCGAAGGACAACCAGAATTACATAATGATGGAGCAGGAAGGTGGCCTACCCGGCTGGTCGGTATTCTGGGGACGACAGGCCCCACCCGAACTCTATCGCGTGTGGGCCTACCAGTCCGTGGCGCACGGTGCGGACGGCGTCTGCTACTTCCGCTGGCGAACTTCCCGCTACGGCACAGAACAATACTGGCAAGGAGTCCTGGACCAGGACAGCTACCGCAATTCCCGCTACCAGGTCGTAGCGCGGACTGGGAAGGAATTGGGGCAGCTCACGGATCTTCTGCACGGCTCGAAGGTCGTGTCGCCTGTCGCCATGCTGGTTTCCCCCGATTCGCGTTGGGCATTTGAGATCCAGCCGTTGGTCGAAGATTTCCACTACGACCGGCAGCTCCACGACTTCTACGACGCCTTCCGTAGGGCGAGCGTCAGCGTGGACGTGGCGTTCCCGCAGAGTGATCTTTCCACTTATCGAGTGGTCGCGGCGCCCGCGCTGTTCGTCGCGGACCAAAGCCTGGCCGACAAGCTCACCGCCTTCGTCGCGAACGGCGGGACACTGATCCTCACCTTCCGCTCGGGGGTGAAAGACGGGCACAACGTGGTGACCAACCGGACCCTCCCCGGAGCGTTCGCCGAACTCGCCGGCGTGGCCATCCACGAATTCGATCCGCAGCTCAATGAGGAACAGGAAGTGGTGGGACCCGGTCAGTCACATTTCCCCGCGCGCGTCTGGTCCGATATCCTCGAACCCACCACGGCCAAAGTCGTGGCGACTTACGGCAAGGGCTACTACGCTGGCAAGGCGGCCGTCACCGAAAACAGGGTGGGGAAAGGCTTGGTGTACTACGTCGGTACCGAATCGGCCTCGCCCTTTTTCTACGACCGGCTGATTGCCCGCGCCGCACAGAAGAATGCACTGGCGCTGAACACCAAGCTCCCGCACGGCGTGGAGGTGGCCGTACGCCAAAAGGCCGGCACGAAGATCCTCTTCCTGCTGAACTACACCAGCAATCCGCAAACGGTGCCACTCGATCAGGCCTACCATAACGCCTTGACTGGTAAGACGGAGCCGATGGACATTCAGGTTCTCCCGTACGACGTGAAGGTGCTGACGACTCAGTAGCGCCGGGCCCCAGCCACCAGGGCGCCTCGGCGACTGCTTTTTCGACTTCCCCGGCGGGTTGAAGAAGTTGAAAAAGTCGAAGGAGTTGAAGAAGCAGTTATGGGCTTCCCGATATAGAACATCGGGACCGGTCAGCCTGGTATGATGGTGACGGTACAGCAGTAGTCTTCCCGCAGGCGCTACCGCCCCAGGTAGGCGCGCACGAGGTAGGAAATCCCCATAATCAGCAGCAGGATGTTCGCGACCAGGAAGAGATGCTGCTTGAAACTCTTGTGGAGGCCCGCCCCCCAGGCCATCGTCCACACGGAAAACACCCCGGCGCCGTAAAAGCCTACCGCGCCCCCGACGAAGAACGGGACCACGTGCCAGTAGCCGTGCTGGCGACCTTCGGCGAGGATGGGCCCGGCAACCGTGAGCCAATAAACCCACGTGCCCGGGGCCGCAACCTCCGCCAGTGTAGCCACGGAGACACTGGCATAGGTGAGCGTCGCGGAGCCCGCCATCTCCTGCGGTGTCTTGTGGCGAGATTCCCAGAGTGAATAAGTCGCAAAGCTTATTAAAACTACCCCGCCCCCGTAAGCAACGTAGTGCGCGATGCCGAGAGGGATGAGGCGAAAGAAGAAAAAGGTCACGAACAACAGGACGCCGTCAACCACCAGCGGCGGCACGATCATGACGAAGATGGCGCGGAGCCAGCGGCCCAGCGCCACCTGCGTGAGTGAAATCATGTACAGTGGGCTGGGGAGCAACCCTCCCACAATTCCCATCCCGGCGCCCAGTATCAGCAGGTCCATATGTGTGACCGGCGATGTTAAGCGGTCACGCGCAGAATGTAAAGTAGTGCGACGCGAAGGCTGGCAAATCTGGTTCTCCTCGCGAAGGAAGCGGCCTTGCGCCCGCCCGCAGCCGCTGGTAATCTGCAATTGTAATGACGGGGTCCGTTGACAGGCAGCAGCCACGCATCCTTATTCTCACCGTCCACCATGGATCAAGCCACGTGCGGGTTGCGCGAGCACTCGAACAGGCCCTTCTCCAGTTGCGGTCGAACCTCAAAGTGGAGGTTGTGGATGCGCTGGCGCATTGCGCGTCATGGTTCCAGGCCTACTACAATTCGTTTGAGATCCCCCTCAAGTACTGGCCCGGGCTCTGGGCATACATTGAAAACCACCAGCATCACGGCGATTCCACCGGCCCCCGCTGGCTGTATCGGTGGGGTGCACGAGGATTGTTTCGGTTCATCGAAGCCTTTGCGCCCGATGTCGTCATCGCCACCGAAGTCGGCTTGGGCGAGTTCGTCATCTTGCACAAGCGCCATTTCAAAGCGCCCTACTTCCTCGTTGGTGTGGGCACACTGGACTTCGACCGGCCGTGGGCGCAGCCGGAGGTTGATCTGTTCATAGCATCTCCCGGAGAAATCGCTATGCAAGTGAAAAGCGCGGGTGTACCGCCAGAGAAAATTCTCGAATGCGGAATGCCCGTGGCCCCAGCGTTCAGCTCGTGCCCTGACAAGGCAACCGCGCGCGAGCGTCTCGGACTTGAGTGGGACCTCCCGGTACTCCTGGTCAACTTTGGCGGCACGGGAAACCGGAAGCCCCGGCAGGTTTTAACTGAACTCCACAAGATTCAGCGGTCGGTCCAAGTGGTTTTCATCTCCCGGCGTGACGAAAACCTGCGAAAAGAACTGGTGCGGCTATCCCAAGGGATGCCGCACACGCGCGTTCTGACCTGGGTGGACAACATGCATGAGTGGATGGCTGCAGCCGACTTGCTGGTTAGCCGCGCCGGCGGCGGCATCGTGGCGGAGGCTCTCAACTCCGGGTTGCCCATGCTGGTGTTCGATGCCCCCCCCGGCAATGAACGCCGCATATGCGAGTTGATAGAGAAAAAGTGGCAAACCGGCTTCTGGGTGAGGCGCCCGGGCGAGCTCGCAAGCCGGATCAACCACCTGCTTACACAGACGGAAGAACTTGAACGGCTACGGAGCAACGCGTGGCGGCACGCGCACCCTCACGCCGCACGCGACGCCGCCGAGGCTATTGGGCGTGTACTGGATGAGCGGGAGAGAAACAGGGTTTACCCCTCGAAGTAGGACGGACATTCCAATGACCGGTGCAGGACCCCCCTGAGGATCACGGCATGTCCAAGAAACAAGCCGCCTGCCTGCTTCTGGCGAGTCTCTGCTTCCTCTACCTTCAGACCTTCCTCCTACCTTGTGTACCCATCTACCAGGGGGACAACGCCCCGTTCTTCCTGTTGGACGCAGCGCGCATGCTGCGGGGCGAGGTGATTTATCGCGATTTTTCTGAGCTGGCCTTTCCGGGAATGCCTGCTCTCAACTTCCTTCTTCTTCGGGTCTTCGGCATGCGGGCGTGGATCCCGGCAGCGACACTGGTTTTCGTGGGTCTCGCCCTCACCCAACTAAGCGCACATATTGCTCGTCGTGTAGTCAGCGGCCCATCCATTTTTCTTCCCGGCGTGGCGTACCTTACGCTGGCCATCGGCAACGCCCTCGATGACACTCACCACTGGTTTAGCATTCTGGCTTGCATGGGGGCTGTGGCCGTTTTGCTCGAGGACCGCCGCCCCGTGAGAGTGGTTCTGGCAGGCACGCTTTGCGGGATCGCAACCTGTTTTACCCAATCGCGCGGGGTGTCGGCAGTTTCTGCGCTCGCCGCCTTTCTGTTGTGGGAGGGTCACGGGCAGAGGCTGGGTCATCGTTGGTGGATGAAGCGGCTGCTAGGCCTGTTGGCGGGCTTCGGCGGAGTGACCATCTTGGTCCTTGCGGGCTTCATTTGGAAGGCGGGTTGGGCGAACTTTTCCTACTGCACCTTCGGCTTCGTCGCCAAGTACTACAGTTTTTTCCACCGCAACAATCTGAGTGTGTACATGGTGGATATACCGGTTTTCGGTTCACTCTTGCTGAGCATACCTGCCCTGGCCGTCTGGCTCTTCATCTACCTGCTCGCGCCACTCGTCTACCTGCTGTTCCTGGTGCGTTGGTGGCGGAACCGACAGAAAAATCTCCAGCCTCTGTCAAGCCGTCTGATGCTGATTAACCTGATGGGCTTGGCCTTCTTTATTTCCATCGCCTCGGCGCCCAACTGGTTAAGAGCGGCGTCGTCCGCTCTCCCGGGCTTGATCCTCCTTGCCTGGTTTCTGGACGCACCCGGCAAGCTGAAGCGGATGGCAAGATGGACGCTGTGGGGTGTATCCATTGGAACCGGAATCGTCACACCTATGATCACGCAGTTGAGTGCACAAGGGCCCCTCCAGACGCCGACCGGTCGTGTTGCCGTTGTAGATACCGACCGCTACGAAAAGTATCGATGGCTCTTACCCCACACCTCCCCGCACCAATACGTACTGGATGCAGGCAACGGGAACGCCTATTTTCTGCTCAAGCTCCTAGACCCGGCCCCGGTTCCCTTTCTGACCCTCAGCGCTTACACGCGACCGGAGCAGGTAAACGCACTGCTCAGCACACTGGGCCAACAGAAGGTTGAATACATCGTGTGGCCCGTCGAGCTTGATCTGCCTCCATTAGGCAACCGAGGAAGCGATCCGCTCGGCCCACTGCGGGCATACATGAGGAAAAACTATTTCGTCGTCAAAACCTTCAGCGATGGCTGCCAGGTCTGGCAGAGGAAGTAGCAGCCGCCCGCTTAGGCCAGAACCAGATTGGGGTGATAAACGCCGCCGCGGTCTGGGGCTCGGACCGGGTGAATTGTGGCGAACCCGAGAGGACGTACCGGGACAAGTGGAGGCGGCCTTACGCCGCCACCTGGCGAGGTAGAATCGCCGCTACAGTACCAAACTGCCCCCCCGAGGGTCAGACGTTTCAGCGATTGCGAATACCCGCTGATTCTCAGCGTGTTTGAGGCTTTGCGCGGTTGCTTTGGCCAAGGTCACCGTTGTGGCCTGCCACGTACGGTGGCTCGCCCAATTCAGATTGACTACGTCCGGCTGCCGGTGCAGTATCGGGAATGAGAAGAGTCCACGGTCGCGAAAGCACTGACCGTGGGCCCGCTCACACTCCCAAAGGTGCAAATTGAAGTACAGCTCAGACCAAAGCCTAATCACCCGTTTGACCGACAAGCTTAAGGTGGCTCTGGGGCGAAAATACTTGGATTGGGCGGAAAGTCTTCCGGAATTTAAGGGGGGCGTCATTGCATCTCTCCAGCATGCTCGGAGGTTCCAGCGGAAAGAGGCAGAAAAGTCTCTTGAACGCTCTCATCTCCCGACAGGCCTCAGTATCCGTTACTCACTCTGCGCTCAAATGGAACTTTTCCCACTTGAGAGCGTCGACGATCTCGATTCGGCGATTAAAGGGCTTTTTCCTAAGAGCTGGCCGGAACATGATAGCCGGGAGTTTATCCGTTCGGCTGCTCGCGGCCTCCATGAAGGCGACTGGTGTAATGTCGGAGTTCTGGTTCGCGAGTCAAGATATGCTTTCGGGCCACCCGTGGCAATGGTGGAGAGTTTGCCTCCCGAGGTCGAATACATCTCAGTCCAGGTTTATAAGGTTCTGTCTTCTTCTTTCGTGGCCTACTTTTGCGCGTTTCTAAATGATCGCGCCACCTCAGGGTTAGGAGAGCTTCTAAGCGCGACGTATCTCCCAGCCATTCGCTTCAGGAGGTGGGTCCCGTCTGGCCCATTGGCTGGCGGGTACACCCAAACTCCCGCGGACCGGGTGAGAGAGAATGCTCTACAAACAGAGTTGCTCCGGATTCGAACTAGCATAGAGAACGTCATAGGGCGATACTTTCAGGGGTACTTCTTCAGGGAGCGCGGAGGCGAGATACCGAAACTTCCTGCCATCGAAGCCTTCGATCTGCTTGGCGTTCCTCGTAAGGGTGAAGAGTTGAGTTGGGGTTGGGGTGCCCCACTCGGGCTGGGCAACGGCACAGTAACGTTCGACGGGTACGCGCGAGATAAGCAGATATTCATTTTTTCCAACACAGGTCGCAGCGGTCTTCCTGTCGCTCACCGCCTAATTATGCTCCACGATACACCGGAAGACTCCACAGCGCGCGATCAGCGCCTTTGGTTGCTGGCGGACGAACTGATCGCCACAATTGCGCAGGGCCTAACCCTTCTCGAAATGCTAAGGCAAATCAGGAGAGCAGCTGAGGCTCTGAGGATGCGCATCTATCGTAGGTTGGCGGAAAACCCCTGGCTTATGGGGTTCCGGGGAGACATCCGCCTACACCGCCGGCTTCAGAAGGAGTCCCTGCTCCTCAACCGACTCGCGTTGGAATTGGAACAAAGTGAGAAAATCCAATGGCGTGGCCCCGCAGACTTGGCGTCCTTCCACGCTCTCTACAAGAAGCGCAAAGAGCGGGACCTAGACAAGGACCTCTGTGACCGCATCGACTTCCAGTTGGACACGACCTCGAAACACATCGAGTTCGTTTCGAAATGTTTCTCGGACTATGTCGCGACCCGAAATATGGACTTAACGTTTCGGCTGCAAATCCAAGTCTATGTGCTGGCCGCCCTCGCATTCCTCGCGACAATTCTGCCTCCCATGGTCGAGTATTGGCCCTCGATAAGGGCAGCCTTTCATCGGCTTTTAAACCTCTTTGGAAGCTGAGCGAGGAGCGCGGAGTTATTTTGTATTTCTGCGGCCGGCCGCGTTCCTGGTCTGTGGAGTAAAACATGCCGTGCAACCCTAAAGGCACCGCTGAGAGAACATCGGGGAAGAACCACGGAGTAATGCGCTCGGCGCACAACTCTACCTGCTTGCTCCGATATTACCGCTTGCATTCAAAACCTATTTTGGGTTATTTTGAGTATTCGGAGGGATTCAATCATTGCGTGGACAATCTTCATTGAAGCTGGAAGATCGCACGTTCGATGTGGCGTCCCGGCTCAAGAACGGCGCAACCATTAAACCTTTCTACACGTCTGCGATCGGGGCTTTGTTCTCTGCCGACTGTATGGAAGTGTTGCCTCAGATCAGGGACGCTGTCGTCGATACTGTCTTTGCCGACCCTCCCTTCAACCTAGGGAAGGAATACGGTGATAACTGCGACGACCGCAAGCCCGACAGCGAGTATCTGAAATGGTGCAAGAGCTGGATGGCCCAGTGCGTGCGCACCATCAAGCCGGGAGGTGCGTTTTTCCTTTATAACCTTCCGAAGTGGAACGTCCTACTCGGAGCATACCTCACAGAGCTTGGCATGGAGTTCCGGCATTGGATCGCTGTCGAGATTTCCGCCTGCCTGCCCATTCCAGGGCGGCTTCATCCGAGCCATTACAGCTTGCTCTACTATACAAAGGGAAAGCCTAAGACCTTCCGGCGCATCCGCACCCCGATTCAAACGTGCCGGCATTGTGGCGGGGAAATCAAAGACTACGGTGGGCACCGTGACGCGATGAACCCACAAGGCGTTAACCTCAAGGATGTGTGGACGGATATTCCTCCCGTAAGGCATTGGAAATTCAAATCGAAAGATCGCCGGGCGAACGCCTTGTCCACCAAAATCCTGGACCGCGTCGTTGAAATGTCCACCGTACCCGGAGACCTTGTTCTTGACCCCTTTGGCGGCAGTGGAACAACGTTTGCTGTCTGTGAAAAGAAGGGTCGGGAGTGGATTGGAACGGAAATAGACTATGCGGAGGATATCGTCGAGCGCCTCGAAAGCGGGGAGATCCGCTCGCACGAGAACAACGATTACGTCGAGCGCTAACCCCTCGCCCGGCCAGCGGTCGTCTTGGGGATTTTCGGCACGTCGAAGCTTTCGGCGTCTTGTTCAATCACCACAATTTCGAGAACGCCTCTTTTGCACGGCACTGACTTCCACAGCTTCAGGTATGGCTCCAATTCCTTGTAATTTCCGATCCGGTCCGTGAGGTACACGTAGAGTTTCCGGGACGGGACAACCAACGTCCCGGCTGCGATCACACCGTTCGAGACGAGCATGGTGAGTTTGTTCATCGAGCGGTGACTTGACGAAATGTTTCCCGTCTCCCACTCAACGACAACCGGACCCTGCGGACCAAGGAGTACAGCATCGAAATCGCCAAGATCTTCCCCAAGTTGGTTCTTCGCGGCACCCTCGATTGTCCATCCATGCTTTCTTAGTTCTCTGATGAATTCCATTCTGATCGGCCCGACCCCGTTGCCCTCACCGTGTTTTTTCCCACTTTGCGGGTGAATAGTGAACCTCTTGCTACCCGGCGGCCACGCGCACTTTTTCACGGCGGCGTGAATTGATCTTCTCGTCTTCCTCCAATGCTTGGATTTGGCATAGGGGCCGCAACTGACGACTGTCTCTATGTGGACGATCTTCACGAGATCTCCCGGTAGAGGTTCGCGAGGAACTGGACGGGGTCAACGCCGAGCGCGCGGGCCACCTCGCCGAATTCGACAACATCCAGTCGGCGCTCACCCCGTTCGTACTTGGAGACGAATGACTGAGGTCGCTTGAGGCGCGAGGATAGCTCAGCCTGGGTGAGATCCGCATTCTTCCTCGCTTCGACAAGAAGCTCCCGGAATCTTCTTTGAGCTTCAATCCGCATGGTTTTCGCTCCGCTGAGACGGAGTATAAGACCTTAGGTGGGATAAACCCAAAACGGGTTTATGCAAAGTTATGGTGGGTACCATCCGCTTCAGTGGCGAACCAACCTCGTAGCGGGAAGTTGTGCGCCGAGCGCATTACCCTGCGGCTTGAGAGTTTAACACCGGTTTCGCCCGGTTGAAATACGATCAATGGTGCATGTCGCGCAAGGTGGGACACGGGGCAGTGATGAGCAGAGGATTGGAAACCACTCGTTCGGCGGGGTTCCCGACAAGTCGGGACAGGTCCCACCCCGCCCTGCTGACCGCCGGACGCAAAGCAGCGGAGCGTGGCGAGAAATTCCGCTTAGGCCAGTACCAGATTGGGGTGATAAACCCCGCCTGAAATGTGTCGCGCGACGGCGATCAGGCGGTGTTCGGGATTGAGGATCTTGAGGAGGGTAGCGACCGGCGACCGACCCGCTGCCTCGCCGCGACCCGGTCGCAGCGCCTGGGCAAGCTCAAAGTGGTGCCCATGACGCACGGCGGCCTCTTCGCGGCCGTGTACCACCAGCTCAGGACAATCCGGTAAAAGCGCTTCGAGCCAGACGATGCAGGATTCCAGCTTTCCCTGTTGGACAGCCTCTTGCAGCCGTTCCAAGGTGACGGCACGACTCTCCTTGAATTCCGCCACTGCGGTGCGGCGCAGGCCGGCAAGGTGCCCGCCGCAGCCCAGCATCTGGCCCAGGTCATGGGCGAGCGAGCGAACGTACGTCCCGCCGGCGCACTCCACCGCAAACCGCACTTGCTCACCCTCCACGCCCAAGAGCTCCAGCGCGTAGATCTCCACTTCCACCGGCGCCAGGTTTACGGGCTTTTGCTGCCGCGCCAGCTCGTAGGCGCGTACGCCTCCTACGCGCTTGGCGGAATAAGGTGGCGGCGTCTGCATCAGCCGGCCGGTAAAATCGCGGAAGAGCTTCTCCAGAACGCGCGAATCAAGTGAGACCGAGGCGACGTCGGACGAGGGTTTTCCCGTGGCATCGTAAGTATCGGTCGAGAAGCCAAAACGAATCTTGCCCTCGTATGCCTTCCGGGATTTCAAGTAGAACTGCGCGAACCGTGTGGCCTTGCCGACGGATACCGGCAGCACGCCTGTGGCGAAGGGATCGAGTGTTCCGAAGTGACCGACCTGCCGCGTGCCCAGGATCTTCCGTACGCGCGCCACGACGTCATGCGAAGTAAGGCCCGCGGGCTTGTCGATAATGAGCACTCCGGCAATCGCTGGTTTCGTGGGCGTGGGTTCTGTCATGGGTAAGAAAGCCGGCGTTACGTGATAACCAGCATAGCTTGGATCAGGCCCCCTCACCCCCCGGCCCCTCTGTGCCGCTCTGCGGGACCGAGGGGAGAGTTGATTCGAGTTTGCTGCGCTCGCTGCCTACTGCCTTTCACTCCGACGGCACGCTGTCCTTGTGGATTTTTCGCAGGAGCATTTCAATCCTTTCACCCTCTTCGGCGCCGTGGTCCACCAGGAAGGTCAACTCGGGAACGCGCCGCAGCGTCAGTCGATGGCCGATTTCGTGGCGAATGAATCCCACTGCCGAGGACAGCCCTTCGATCGTCCCCGCCTGCTCCTCGGGAGTTCCGAGCACCGAGACAAACACCCGGGCGTAATGTAGGTCCGGGCTCAACTCCACGCGCGTCACGGTGGCAAATCCGATGCGCGGATCCTTCAACTCCCGAGCCATCAATTCCGCCAGCTCCACGCGAATTTGATGGCCCAGCCGTTCTGTCCGGCGTCCCGGTACGCTCATGTGTTAAAGGGTGAAGGATAAAATGTAAAGGGCAGGAGGATCCCTGTTCTTTAGCCTTTACACCTTACACTTTAAACCTCCTCCGCTTCGGCGCACGAATGGTTGCCGCCCTCACCCGAATCGCAAATGCAAGACTCAAAAGAACTCCAGCGTGTGGTTGGCCACGTCCTCGCCCAGGATCTTTTCAGATTCCGCCAAGACCTGGCGAAAGACCGATTCCAACAGAGTCTGGCTATCGGAAATCGAAACCACACCCAGCGTGGCGTGCTGCCACACATCCCGATGGTCGAGCTCGGCCACGGCCACGTTAAACCGCGCTCGGAGGCGGTCGCGCATCTTTTGCAGAACCGCACGCTTTTCTTTGAGTGAGTGCGCGTAGGGGAGCAGGATTTCCAGGGTTAACACACCGACCGGCATTGCGTTGGCCCTCCGCCGGCGAGGATTCTCAGGCTATGGCAGGCTCGGCCACCCTCTCCTTGACGTAGGCTTCAATCACGTCGCCGATCTTGACGTCATTATAGTTCTCGAGCGAGATCCCGCACTCCATCCCGGATTTCACTTCCGTGACGTCGTCCTTGAAGCGCCGCAGGGACCGGACCTTGCCCTCGTGCACCACCACGTTATCACGCAGCAGGCGGATCTGAGCCTCGCGCGTGATCTTGCCATCCTGGATATAACAACCCGCCACAGTTCCAACTTTGGTTATGCGGAAAGTGTCGCGAACGTCGGCACGCCCCAGCGAAATTTCCTTATAAGTGATGGCCAGCAGGCCCACCATGGCTTTCTTGATTTCCTCGGTGACGTTGTAAATGATGGTGTGCAGGCGGATGTCGACGTTTTCAAGCTGCGCCAGCTCCGTGGCTTTCCGTTCCGGCCGGACGTTGAAACCAATGATGACGGCATTCGAAGCCGAAGCCAACAGCACGTCCGACTCCGTAATGGCGCCCGCCCCCGCATGGATCACCTTGATCTTCACCCTTTCCGTGCTCAGCTTGGTCAGGGTCTCGGAAAGGACTTCCACTGAACCTTGCACGTCGGCCTTGATGATGAGCGGCAGTTCCTTGACATCGCCCGCTGCCAGTTGCTGATGCAACTGTTCGAGTGTGAGACGTGCGCTCTTGGCCAAGGCCGCATCACGCAGCTTAGCCTGTCGATGCAACGCGATCTGCCGCGCTTTGAGCGTGTCCTCGATCACCTGGAGGCCATCCCCAGCCTGGGGGACATCTTCCAAGCCCAGAACTTCCGCGGGAGCCGAGGGAGGAGCCTCAATCACCGGCCGCCCGTGGTCGTCAAACAGGGCTCGGACCTTGCCGTAGATTGCCCCGACAATGAAAGAGTCTCCGACTCGCAGCGTGCCGTTCTGGACCAGCACGCTGGCAACCGGGCCGCGACCGCGATCGAGCTTGGCTTCCAGGACTGTCCCCGTCGCCAGCCGCTGGGGGTTCGCCTTCAGACCTTGCAGATCGGAGACCAGCAAGATCATTTCGAGCAGCAGTTCGAGGTTTTTGCGTTGCTTGGCGGAGACCTCAACCGTCACGGTCTGCCCACCCCATTCTTCGGGCATCAAGTCGTGGTCGGCCAACTGGCGCTTGACGCGCTCCGGCTGGGCTTCGGGCTTGTCAATTTTATTGATGGCGACAACGATCGGGACTCTTGCGGCCCGCGCGTGGTTGATGGCTTCAAGCGTTTGGGGCATGACGCCGTCATCCGCCGCCACCACCAGCACGACCACATCCGTCACGCGGGCGCCACGTGCACGCATCAAGGTGAAGGCTTCGTGACCCGGGGTATCGATAAAAGTCACCTTCCGTCCCTGTCCCACCACCTGGTAAGCGCCGATGCTCTGCGTGATGCCGCCGGCTTCGTGCGCGGCCACGTTCGTTTCCCGCAGGGCATCCAGGAGCGAGGTCTTTCCGTGATCGACGTGGCCCATAACGGTCACGACGGGGGCGCGCGGCTTCAGGTCCTCCGGGCGATCCGTCTCCTGGACTTCCTGCAGGACTTCTTCCTCGTAGCTGACGATCGTCGCCTCCGCGCCAAAGTTGCGGGCGATTTCAACGGCTGTCTGGCCGTCGAGCGTCTGGTTAATGGTGGCGAAAATCCCTTTGTCCAGAAGCCGCTTGATCACGTCTCTGGCGCGCGCCTCGAGCTTTTCAGAAAGCTCCTTGATGGCGATTCCCTCGCTGATGGTGATTTTCCGCGTGATTGGAACCTCTTCCGGAATCGCCGGCCGGGGCAACGGCATGGGAGACGCCGCAGGGATTCGTCGCAGGGGCGGCGCTCCGGGCCTGGCTCCCGGTGGCCGAATCGTGGGAACTCCTCCGGTCGCCACTGCGCCGCCTGCACCCCCCGGGCGCGCCGAGGTCGGATGCATAGGGCGCGCCTCGCCAGGGCGGCGCGGAACAAGAGGTCGAGCCGGAGCGGGTTTCGGCATCACTGCCTGAGGGTAGATCGGTTGGTGGGCATGGGGGTCAGCGTGCCGGGCCGACCGGGACGGACGCATCCCTTTCGGATGGGTCCCCGAGGGAGGCGGCGGAGGAATCTCCAGGGCTCTGCCCGGAACAGATGTTTCCATTCCCGCACGGGCATGCGCGACAGGACCAGCGGGAGCTTCGACGCCACCTTTCGCCGGCAATACGCCCGGCACGGGCCGTAGCGTCGCCGGTCGGCCACCCCCTGCCGAGGGTGCGCCCGCCGCACCGGATGCGAACACCGGTGCGGTCGGCATCGGCCTCTCCGCGGGTCGCTCGACGCCTGGCACCGGCTTCGTCGCAACGGGCGCAGTAACAGGTCCCGTTGCAGAAGGCGGCGCTGCAGCGGGCCGTGGGGGCGGCGGAGCCACAACCGCCTTACGGGCCGCCGCCTTGATTTCGGCGATCGACCGGGTGAGCGGGTGAAGCTCCGGCTTGAGCTCGTGCAGTTTCTTGAGGTCCAACACGGGAGGCGCATGGGGCGCTTCGGCTGCGGGTGCAGGAGGCTCAGGAGCAGCAGGGACCTCGTTAACCTTTTCGGTGGGTTCGCCCTCGGCGCGGAAATGCGCCCGGATCTTGTCGGCAAGATCGTCTTCGAGCGCACTGGAATGGGATTTCTTCTCCTGGATACCAATCTCGGCCAAGTACTCCAGGAGCGCATTGCTCTTCACTTCCAGTTCACGCGCCAGTTCGTTGATCCTTATCTTTCCCATGCTTGGTTCTTTTTCTCCCTTACCTCTGCCCAGACTCTGGGCGGTGGAAATCTGCAGGCCGGTTCTATCAAAGCTCTGGCAGCCTTATTTCATGCTTCTCCACCTCCTTCTCCGGGCGTGGCGGGCTCATCCTGCCTCTTTGTTTCCTGCTCGCCCGAAGGCCCCGTTCCCTCGTTTTCCGTGGTTGACGCGACCACATCGGAGGACTCCTCGGGGACCGACGCGCTCTCCACGGCCGCCTCTGGCCCGGTTGTCTCCTCAATTCCCATTGCTACCTCGGGTGCAGATACCTCGGTCGGGAGGTCTGCCGCCGCTTCCTCTGCCGCGGGGGGTTCAGCGGTTTCGGGGGTCGCAGCTCCCGCGGGCTCCTGAAGGTCCGCCGCAACTTCCGTTCCCTCAGAAGCCGGGGCTTCTGCGGACTGGTCACGCTCGAAGTAATCCGTCACCACGCGACGGATTCGATCCACGGTTTTCTCACCAACTCCCTGAATCTGCATCAGGTCTTCGGGAGTCATTTGAGCCAATTGCTCTACGGTCTCGATGCCATGCTCGCGCAGCTTTTGCAGCGTTTTATCGCCCAACCCCTTTAACTCGGAGATGGGAGCACCGCGCAGGGCCATGGCGGCCATTTGGGATTCGATCTCCTGCCGCTTTTCCTCCTCACTCTTGATGTCGATGTGCCAGGCCAAGAGCTTCGCCGCCAGCCGCACGTTTTGGCCTTTCTTGCCGATGGCTAGAGACAACTGGGAGTCATCGACAATCACCTCTAGGTGTTTGTCCTCCATATCGAGCACGGAGACGTGGTTGATTTTCGCCGGGCTGAGAGCGTTGGCCGCGAAAACCAGGGGGTCTTCGTGGTATTCGATAATGTCGATTTTCTCACCGCGTAACTCGCGGATGATCGACTGCACGCGCATTCCCTTCATGCCGACGCACGCGCCCACACAGTCCACGTCCGGATCCTTGGAATAGACAGCTACCTTGGTTCGCTCTCCGGCCTCTCGCGCGATGGCTTTGATGACCACCGTGCCATCGTAGATTTCGGGGACTTCCATCGCGAAGAGTTTTTGCACCACGAGCCCGTCCGCGCGCGAGACGATCACCTGCGGCCCGCGGGCGGCGCGATCGACCTCCTTAATCACACCGCGAATGCGATCGCCGATCTGATAGGTCTCCAGGCGCGACTGCTCCTTGCGCGGCATGCGCGCTTCCGTGCGGCCCAAATCCACGATGACGTCCGGCCCTTCCATGCGCTTCACGGTGCAGTTCACCAGTTCGCCCACGCGCTGGTTGTATTCCGCGTAGACCGTATCGCGTTCGGCCTCCCGGACCTTCTGAAAGATCACCTGCTTGGCGGCTTGGGCCGCGATGCGGCCGAGCACATCCGTGGGCTTGGGAATTCTCACCTCGCCCTCGACGGCTACCTCCGTGTCGTACTTGCGCGCATCCTTCAGACTGATCTCATGATCGGGGTCCTGCACCTCCTCGACGACCTTCTTCAGGGCGTGGACTTCCACTTGGCCGGTGTCTTTGTTGAAATGCGACTGGAGGTCTTCGGAAGTCTTGTAGTACTTCCGTGTGGCCACAAGAATAGCGTCTTCCACCGCAGAGATGATTATCTGCGAATCGATGCCTTTCTCGCGGCTTAACTGGTCAATGGTTTGGTACAAAAGACTGGTCGTCACGAGCTTGTCACCTCAGCAGAACTCCCGGGATGCCGGCTACCGCAATCGATGCCACGGTTGCCCATGGCCGATGCGCGGCAATAGCTGCCTCCTACGTCGAACCTCTAGTCCAGGATCCCGAGTACAGTGGCAGTTAGAGTTCAACCACCAACTGGGCTTTCTGAATATTCGTGAGATCGAGTTCTTGGAGGCCACGTTCACCCAAGTCCAATCGAACCCGGCCGTTTTCAAAGCCCGCCAAGCGCCCCTCAAAGACTTTCTGATTCTCGACTGCTTCCCGTACCACCAAGCGCGCGCGGCGCCCGACAAAGTGAGTGAAGTCGCTCGGCTTGGAGAGCTTCCTGTCAAGCCCCGGAGATGAAACCTCGAGCAGGTACTTGCCCGGGAACAGGTCTTCCACGTCCAGGATCGCGCTGAGCTGTTCGCTCACCAATTGGCAGTCGGCATGCGAGACCCCCGCGGGCTTGTCGATGAAGACTCGTAGCAGGGGATTCCCGCGGCCCCCCTTGAGCTCCACATCAACAAGGGTCAGACCTTCGGAGGTCGCAACCCGCTCCGCCATCGCCCGAATTTTCTCCAGGTCAACCATGTATCGCAGCGGCCGCGCACTCCCATCCGGTGGCGAGTCCGCGGACACGCGGACCCGACCGATTGTGGCCTAACAAAAAAGTGGGCTTTCGCCCACTTTGTGCGTTCGCCAACTAAAGTATAGCCCTTGCCAGCCAAGAATTGCAAGGTATTCGCGGGCGGGTAGACCAGGCGGCCGGCCAGGAGAGGAGTTTTCGGGGAGGCGGGAGAGGCGGGAGAACTCCAGACCTGAGCTGGTGACGAGCGTCTTTATTTGCCCGTTGCTTGCTCGATGGCGGTCAGAATCGCATCCGGCGGCTGGTACTGGCCATACTGGTTGATGGCCACGAAGTTGTAATTGGTTCCCTTATTCAGGCGGATATGAAATGCGCTTACAGCCGACAGGTACACCGCATTCCTGCGGGCCTCTTTTACGGTGTTCAGCGGTATTTCGAAGGTGTGAGGCCCGTTCGTACTCTTGTAGTAAATGACTCCATTCCCGATCGACATCACGCCGACGCAGAAATTGCTCCCGCTCTGTCCGTGATCGTGCTCCACCGGGAAGGAAACGAACCCGGTATGAGGCATGTTCATGAGGGAGGGAGGATAAGGCGGTGTCGCCGCCTCCGGTTGGGGTTGGGTGGGCCGCGCCGCGAGCCGAATCCTCTGGGTCACGTTCGTTGATCCGTTATACCAAGTCACCGCCACGATTTCGCCTGCCTGATGGCCGGCCAGCATCGACATGAGTTCCTGCGTAGTTTTCACCGGCCGCCCGCCGACCGCCACGATCGTATCGTAGGTTTTTATTCCCGCCTGCTCCGCCGGGCTGCCGGGTGCGGCGCCGGAAATCACCACGCCCCGGGCGCCCGCCGGCTGTTGCGCCATGGGTTCCACGCCCAGGTATCCGGCTTGGCCCGAGCTCACGGTGGGAGTCTCCGGCTCGGCAGGACGCTGCGGCGGATTGTAAGTGGGAGGCGGCGCGGCCGCCTGGAGCCTTGCGGTCACGGTGGCGGTTTGTCCTCCCATCAGCGCCACCGTCTCTTCGTGGTCCTGGTAGCCGCTCAGCGAGATCCGCACGTGGTGCTCCCCGGGCGAAAGTCGGGTCAGTTTCAGCCTGCCTGCCCGGCCGGTCGATCCCATCGGCTCATCGTCGACGTAAACCTGGCTCTCTCCGGGACTCGACTGAATCATCAGTACAGGTGGAGAGACGGCGGCCGGCGAGGTTCGGGGCGTCCGACTAGGTGCGGAGGGGGCCCGCGGCGCAAGTCCCTGCAGCACCCGAATCAGCTCATCCGACCCGCCTGCCGCACGAAGGTCCCTCTCCGCACCTGCGGTCATTTCAAAGGTAATGCCCCTTTCTCGGGCGATCGCCGCCACCCGCTCACTCGGCACATCCCCCGTCAGCAGCTCGAGGACGTCCTGCTTGGATAGTCGTTTGACAGTGCCTTGGGAGTGCGCCGAGCAGGGACAAAGCGCGATGGCGGCAATCAGGATAACCAGGAAGGCTGGAGCCTTACTGATGTGCTTAGCTTGTGCATCAGGAGGCATGCGAATGGCACCCGCGATAAATCTCGCTTTCTTATAACGCTATCGGAGGACGTCGTCAAGGGTTGCCTGCGGGAGGCGCCGGCGGGATTCAGAATCCCACCGGGTCGCAGGCTGCGTGGTGGCGCGCTGTGAACTCCTACTGCTGCAGGATTTTCTTCTCGATATCCCTGGCTTTCTTGGTTTTGTCAAGCTTGTCGCGCAGATCCTGGTTGGAAGGATCCAGGTTCAATCCTTCCTGGTAGGCGGCGACCGCCGAGTCGTACTCGCCACGTTTCAAGAAGAAATCACCCTGAGTAATCCACGACCGGACCTTTCCCGTGTCAACAGCGGGCTGCACTGGCTTCGGCGGTGTGACCTCCTCGACCCGGGTGGGCTTGCGGGTATTGCCCTTTGGGGTGTTATGAACCGGGGCGGCAGGTCCAGCTTCCGTATGCTCGGTGGTGTTAGGATTGGCCGGTTGAGTCGTAGGTTGCTCGGAAGGCGCAGTTTCTTGCGAAACCGGCACGGTGGTTTCGGGCGGCTTCTGCGGGTGTTCGACGGGCTGCTGATTGATGGGCGGCGTGGGAGCAGGCGGCCGGGTGGCGATGTACAATCCCCCGCCGCCCAGCCCCACGATCAGAACAATCAACGCCATCCACATCCCCCAGCGTGATTCGGGAGGTTTGGGCCGTGGCGAGGGATGCGGCAGGGGCTGAGGCTGCGGTCTTGGAGCCACCCTCGCCGGCTCGCCCGGCCGAACCGGCGCAGGCTGCGGGCGCGGAGGGATGGCGCCTCCGGCTGCCGCCTGGTCGCTGCCAACCGCCGCGCGCCCGACATCGCCCGCCCTCATCTCCTCGGCGGACATGATGCGCGTCTTGCCGACGTTCGCCATTTCCTTTTCGGCTTTCTCGATCTCCTGGATCAGCACCCGGGCGGAAGCCGGCCGCAGGTCGCGGTTCTTTTCGAGCAGGCGCATGGTCAGGGTAGCCACGGGCTCAGGCACCTGCAGCTCCGGATGCGCCACTGAGATGGGCGCGGGCGGCTTCTGCATGTGCGCCAGCAGCATCTCCATCGTGGTGTCGGCCTTGAAAGGCAAGTCGGCGGTCAGCATCTGGTACATCACGATGCCCAGCGAGTAAAGGTCCGCGCGGCCGTCCAGCTCATCTCCGCGTTTCCCCATGGCCTGCTCGGGAGACATGTACTGCGGCGTGCCGATCACCACCCCCGTGCCCGTCAAGGTCATGCCCCCGCTCTCGCCCATGCGCGCCTCTTTCAGTTTGGCGATTCCGAAGTCGAGAACCTTGACCATCTCGCCGTCGGCCGTGTCCACCAGTGCAATATTATCCGGTTTGATGTCGCGATGAACCATGCCCAGCCGGTGCGCCGCATCCAGCGCCGCCGCGGCTTGCTTGATAATGATGCACACACGCTGCACGGGCAGCGGCCCCTCTTCGCGGATGAGCTGCTTCAGACTTTGTCCCTCGATGAACTCCATGACGATGAACGGCCGCCCGTCTTCGGCCTCGTCGATGTCGTCCACCCGCACCGCGTTGGGGTGTTGAAGCTTGCGGGTGATCACGGCTTCGTGCTTGAACCGCTTCACGAAGAGCTCGTCGCTGAGCAACTCCGCCGCGATCACTTTCAGCGCCCGCAGTTCGTCAAACGCTAGGTGCAGCGCCTTGTAAACAGAGCCCATGCCGCCCTGCCCCACCTTAGTCAGCAGGCGGTATTTCCCGCGAATGACACTCCCTTCCGACCAGGTGCCGGTGTCCGTTAGCGGAGTGCCATCCTGCGGGCAGATGGCGAAATTGTTTGGATAGCTTCCTTGGCACGTTGGGCAGGTCTTCATGCGGCTCCCTATTGACCTTAGCTTTGGCAGAGTATACCACGAGCTGCCAAAAAGAATATCGGCTCGCTGCGCCCGGGCTTGAGTGTGCTATAAGTTCCACTCGAAAGCCCAATTCCAGGGGTCAATTCCGCGGCCAGCGGGAATTTCCCTTTGACGCTTGCAGAGCGCATCACGGAGGTCTCAGAAGCTAGAAGTGTACTCCTGAACCGGCTCGCCGCCAAACCCCTGGCCGGCCCGAGCCTAGTCGGCGCCCGACTCACGCTGCCAGTTCCTGGAACCTCTGTGCGTCCTCCCGCATTGAGAGGTTGTTGAAAAGGACGTAGCAAGGACTCCAGGCCTGCGTTTTGGCGCGTAGATCCTTCGGCTCCGCATTGCTATACCGATGACGGTACCCGCCGCGGCCATGCAGCCGGAAATAACCCCCACCCGCGGTTAAGGGCAGTTGCTGGAACGGGTCCACGCCGTGCACGAGGCTGAGTTCTTCACAAAGCTCCTTCACCCCTTCCGCCTTCCATTCCCCGCGCGGCTCCCAAACCAAGTTCAGTCGTTCCTCCTCAGATTTAGAACGTGTGTCGCAACGAATCTTGCGGAGGAAAGATCTTAGATTGGCTTTGTTCTCCTGCGTCGGCCCGAAGCGCGCCGGGAACCGCAGGAGAATCACCCTACTCCCCAAGATGCGCGCGCACTCGAGCGTGCGCTCCCAGGCGCGCAGGACGGGCGCACTCAGTCGGAACGCTCCGACTTCGCGCTTCTCCCGCTCACTCAGCTTTTCACGCAGCCGGCGATAGGTTGGACTCCTAGCCTGGTGGGTAATCAACTGCCAGGCCTTGAGGGTGAATTCAAACGCAGAGGGGACTTGCGCCCGCCACCTCTCCAGCGTCCGGGCGAGCGGCGGCTGATAAAGGGTCTGCTGCACTTCGACGACGCGAAAGATCTTCGCGTAACAACTGGGGCTCAAGGGAAAACCACAGCAGCCGATGCGCAGGTCCGTCGAATCCATGTCAGGCCTGGATTCTTGGAGGAAGCTCATCTCAACCGCTGAAAATTGGCCTCTCTGCCACTGGCCACCCACCCCGGGCGCGCCGCCTTCGATCTTTCCTCGCGTCTGACAGGGTTGGACGCGAAGACGGCGCTGCCCTTATTCTGTCGGAACCTGCCCAAACGGAATGGGCGCGCGATATTCCCAGTCCGCCGTTACACTGGTTTTGTACCGAAACAGCATGCAGACTGCGCAAAGCTGCGCGACCGCATAAGGGCTTTCCCGGTCCTCCCACTGGTGGTGGCACGTACCGGCCAAAGGCTTCTTCTGCTCCCGCAAGGGAGTGTTCTCCATCATCATCCGTCCTGAGGTCTCCGGGGGCGTGCGATTCCTCCCGGGCCTTTCATTTCACTTTCACCAGTACCACGCCATGCTTTGGAACCTCGGCGATGAAATGATCCCGCACCACTCCCAGGTCCCGCTTCGCCCAGAGGTCACGGACACTCGCCGCCTCGCCCACGCCGATATCGCGGAAGTGGGCGGTAGCGGACATCAGGGATTCTCCCCGGTTGAACAGGCCGACCGCTTTGCTTCCGTCGGAGAGGGGTTTCACCCAGACCTCCAGCGGGCCTTCCTGCGCGGCGCGCCAACCCTGGATGCCTGCCGGATCCTGATCGACCGCGACCACTTCCGGATTGGTCAGGATCTCCAGAGTTTCGGGCGTCATCTTGGCGAGATTGTTTCCGGCGAGCAACGGCGCCGCGAGAATGCACCACAAGCTCATGTGGGTCAGGTATTCGTCCTGCGTCATGTGGCCATTGCCGATTTCCAGCATGTCGGGATCATTCCAATGGCCCGGCCCAGCGAAGCGCTCCAAGCCGCTCTGCCCGAAACCAATGAACGCCATGCTCCTGTATTCGTCGGTGATGTCCTCCGTTGTGCGCCAAAGATTTCCGCCGACCGTCGGTCCCCACGACCAGACGCGATCCATTCCGTATTGGCAAAGGCTGAAAACAATCGACCGGCCGGTTTTCACCAGCGCGGCGTGCATCTTCATGTAGGCGGCGATTTGCGCGTTCACATCGCCCTTGAAACTGCAGTAGTCAAACTTCAGATAATCCATCCCCCAGTCGGCATACATGCGCGCGTCCTGCTCCTCGTGGCCGAAGCTGCCCTCGTAACGCGCGCAGGTCTTGGGGCCAGGCGAAGAGTAGATGCCGATCTTCAAACCTTTGCCGTGAACGTAGTCGGCCAGCGCTTTCATGTCGGGGAACTTCTCATTGGGATGCAGCACTCCCTTTTCGTCGCGCTTGCCCTGCCAGCAGTCGTCGATGTTCACGTAGATGTAACCGGCGGCTTTCATGCCATTCGCGATGATGGCATCCGCGGCGGACCGCACGTCCGCTTCTGTGACCTTGCAGGCGAAATGGTTCCAACTGTTCCAGCCCATGGGAGGCGTGCGCGCCAGGCCCGCGTCCTGCGCGAGCACGATGGAAACCGAACCCAACATGAGAATGACCACCCCAAGGGCCCGCGTGATCTTTCGAGGAAGGCTCATCTTCATGATCTTACTCCTGGTGAGAGAATCGTGTCTCGACGGCATCCTCGCCTGCGAGAAACATATGAGGGGCGAAGTGTACTACCTCGTGCCGCAATCGTCCAGTTCGGGCTTCCAGCCGTCCGTGCACGCCGGCGAAGCAACTATTCTGGGTGCGATTGCCGGGTGGGCGCTGGGGCATCGACTGGCCGCGGACGAATGGCGGCATCCGACCTTTCGCCAGGGGAGCAGCAACGGACGGCCAGAGGGTATTGCGGGCGGAGTCTCGCCGCGGGGTGGGGCAGACTCGAAAAGACGGTCTTCGCCAGTCCGCGAATGCCACTGTCGCCCTCGGGCGCGACTGCCTGGGCTTTCGATTGGAGGATTACTGGGAAAATCGTTACCCTCGCGCTGCCTGACTTCCACAAATCTGGCGCGCGCCCCAGGGCAAGCTGGGAGAAAGAAGGCAGCCCCGGCAGGGTCCACCTGCCGATCGCGTTCCGGCTTGGCTAGGTTTTTAAATTCTGCGGGGAGGAAGGGATGGGGTAGCGAGCATCAGCCACGGGAAGGCTGGGAACCCGAGGTTCTATCGTTCATAAGAAATTCCATAGATCTTGCGCCCCGTTCCCTGCATTTCCTGGCAGCGCACGACGCGGCCTCGCATCTCGATGTTGTGTCCCGCCTTCTCATAGGGGCAGGTGACCAGAACAAACTCTCCCACCTCATAGGCCTTGTCGCTTGTGAAGCACACGCCACCCCGCGAAACGTTTTCCGTCCGAGTGAATTCTTCCGTGCCGAAGTAACTCCGCACCCGGATCGGCAACTGTAAGGCCACGCGATTATGAACCCGGCGGTTGGCTTCCGCCCGTTGCGCTTCCAGCGTTTCCGCGCTGGGAAGCGATGCTCCCGGTTCGTCTGCCTGGATCCCCGTCGAAGGCTCGCTATAGCTCCAGGAGGTCGAGCTCCCGCATACCTCGCACTCCTTGACCAGCAATCCCGAGGTCCCCAGCACGTCGTGCTCGACCATGGAGAGATGGGTCAGTTTCACCGAGTGGCACTTTCGACACTCGATCAACGCCGAGCACAGGCCCTCTTCCCTTTTGGGAGGGGGAAACCCGATTCCCCAAACATTGGTGTTTTCTTCCAGGCACTCGATGCCCCATTCACCGCCTTCCCCGGTGATCGGTTGCGTAGGGCCAACCACCCGAAACTCAGCCGTGTGGCGCCCCAGGAGGGTTGTGACGAGCAACATTGAGCCCGCCGTTATGGCGCGTTTCAGGTGGATTCGCGCACCTTGCCGATTGATGATGATCGTCCGAGTGTCCTCGGCAAACTTCTCTCCGTTCTGGTCCACACCCTCGACGCGAATGGGCACCGTGAGGAGCAATCGTTCACTTCGCCGGTGTTCGATTTCTCGCAGCGACGCCCGCGCCGATGTCGTGGGGGCCCGTTTGGTTTCCGGAATGTCACTCATTTCCGTACCCCTGAGCACAAACTCGCCGCTTTCCGGCGACTGGGAGAACATTGCGCTCAACTCGCCAGAATATCTAGTCTAACATAGGGTGTACGGTTTGGGTGAGAGCAAGACGAACTGGGACAGTCTGCCACCGCTGGTCTCTTAGCCAACCAAAGGTTGACGGAAGCAAATCCAGGGAGTATCTTCCGCCACGGCAATCATGCTTTCGAAGGGGAGTTCTCTCAGCCGACGCACTCTGCCATCCTGAAACGAGGAGGAACCTAGACCCACCATGAAGTTGCATCATGTCATCGAAGCTCAACAGTTTGATTCGCCCACGCTCCTTCATCTCTTCAACACTGCTACGGAGATGGAGCAGGTTGTGGCCCGAGGGGGTACGTCCGATTTTCAGCAGCGCATTATGGCCACGCTCTTCTACGAACCTTCCACGCGCACGCGCTTCTCGTTTGAAACCGCCATGCACCGTCTGGGAGGGCAGGTCATTTCCACGGAGAACGCTGCCGAGTTTTCTTCCGTCGCCAAAGGTGAAACTTTGGAAGACACGATCCAAATCCTGAACGGTTACGCGGACGTGATTGTCATCCGCCACTACGAGGTCGGAGCCGCCAAGCGCGCTGGGGCAGTCTCGCGGGTTCCCATCATCAATGCCGGCGACGGCCCGGGCCAGCACCCCACCCAGGCCCTGCTCGACCTCTACACCATCCGCAAAGAAATCGGCGCCATCGATGGGCTCAAGATCGCCATGGTCGGGGACCTGGCACAAGGTCGCACCGTCCGCTCGCTCACTTACTTGCTCAGCAAGTTCCAGGACATCAAGATTTACTTTGTGGCGCCCTCCCTCCTGAAGATGAAGGAGGATATTCTCGAGCATCTTCGCGAGCGCAGCATCTGGTACGTAGAAGAAACCGATCTCGACAAGGTCCTGCCGGAAGTCGATGTCGTTTACCAAACGCGCATCCAGAAAGAGCGCTTCGGTGACCGGATTGCCGATTACGAAAAATGCCGGGGCGTCTACATCATTAACCGCGACGTCCTGCGACGGATGCGGCCCAAATCCATCGTTATGCATCCCCTGCCCCGGCTGGATGAAATCAGCATGGAAGTGGACAGCGACCCGCGCGCCGCATACTTCCGTCAAGCGCAGAATGGGTTGTACGTGCGCATGGCGCTGCTGACAATGGTGTTGGCCTGACGGTGCGGCTGCCGTCCTCATCCGCCCGTGATCCCACCGGGCCACAGCGGGCTGCCGCGTTCCTCGCCCGGTTCCGGCTGTGGCCTCCGGATCCGACCGGGTTCGGGCATCACAGGCACGACCGCCCGCTTCTTTCTCGGCCGCCCTCCGGCGCCAGATCACACCTTACTTTCCGCTGTTCTGTTTTTCCCGCGCTGAGGCAACGGCGACGGGGCTACCGTACTAGTACTTTCCTGCAGTTGAGAATTGGTAAACCATGAGGTAGAATGCGGCTAACTAGCGAGTAGCAGCTCGCAGAAAAAAACACGGGGGCTTGACGATATGCTGATCGGCACCAGATTGCGGTTCCTCCGAGAGGAGAAAAGCCTGTCGCAAGGCGACGTCGAAAAACGCACAGGACTGCTGCGTTGCTATATCTCCCGGGTCGAGAACGGGCACACTATTCCCTCCTTGGAAACCCTCGAGCGGTTTGCGGCTGCCCTGGAGGTTCCCCTGTACACCTTGTTTTTCTCAGGTGAGAATGAGGCCTCCCCTCCCAACCTGAGCAGCCGCGAGAGTCTGGAGGAACTGGCTGGGCAACGTGGGAAGGCGGGGGAGGAAGCGCGTTTTCTCCTGCGGCTCAGGAACCTGCTGGCACGCTTGGCTGACCCCGACCGCGAGGTCCTGTTGACCCTGGCAAAGAAACTGGCGACCCTCTGATCCCCCTTCTGTGCAGGCCTCGGAAGAGGCTACTGGGGAACCGTGATCACGTTTTCCTCGGGTTCCTTGCCAGAGCTTTTTTCGGGCGCTTTGCCTGAAAGAGCGCGCAGGTAGTTCACTAGGTTCCATCTTTGCGGTTCGGTCATTCGCCCGGCCTGACCCGGCATGGGGTCTTTCCCTGCGCCAATAATGGCGAAGAGCTCCCCGTCGGTCCGGTCTTTCAATGTATCCGCGTTGGTGAAATCCGGAAGGCTGAGCTTCATATCCTCAGCCAGCTCGCCCTTCCCGTCGCCCTTCTCGCCATGGCAAAGAGCGCACTGCGTGTTATAGATCCTCTTGCCCCGCTGCACGGACACCTCAGTGAATTTCACGGGGTTCTTTCGCGCTTTGTCCTCTGCGGAGATCGTGGCCGGGTGAGGTGAGGCTGGCGTGGCGGCTGTGGGGGCAGCGCTGGGTGGCTCCGGCTCCTTCTTCTCCTGAGCCCACAAGCATCCTGCTGCCAAAACCAAAACGAGAATGAGTGTCTTTGAAGACATAGCGTACCTCGGGCGGATTCAAGTCTCGGTCCGCAATCACCTCAATGTAGAATCCGTTGCGGTGCTTTTGAACCACCCCTTAAGTGTGCGAGCAATTTCGTTACCCACTTTGACTTCGGTCAGGCGCAGGTTAAGACCAAATGTCTTACCCCAGCAGGAGATCAGGACAACCTGTCGGTTCGGGTTGCGAATGCCCAATCTCGATTGTGCCGTTTCGCCCAATCCCTCCCCGCCCTCGGAAATCGAGACACTGCAGACCTTTTTTCCGAGTATCGCCCCTCAACATGCCACATGCGCCGGGTAACAAACCCAACTTCGTGGGTTCGTTTTCGGGATTTTCCCCTATCCCTCCGATAAGAAAAGGGGTGACCCCTATGGGTTGTCTTTGGTCCCGTCTCCCCTACCCGGGAGCTTCTGCCTCCGCTCGCCCGAAGCGAGAGGCCGCGGTACTGGGCCCAGCCCTGACGATGCTCCCTCTTGAGCGTCGTGCGAGCGTCGTGGGCGACTTAGAGATCCACACGCTTCTGCGTATGCCGGCTGACATACCAACATGGGTTGTAGCCCAGGTGAGGAAACAGGGAGTGGACGCAGACTTGGTTTTTCGGTTCCGAAAAGTAAAACTCGGGTTTGCCGTTCTTCTGGCGAACCGCGTAATAGGACCGGATTTGCACCACTCCGTAAGGGTCTCGGCTCTTCGGGATCCGGAAGCGCACCGAGGCATAGTCACCCGCGTACAGAAAGGCGAAAAGCGCCACCACGATCAGAGAAATGCGTCTCATCGACTCACGCTCTTTCTTGACCCGAACTCCCTGCCGGTTCTCACCGCCCTACTTTCGCCACCTTAACCCTGGGATTCACGCCGCCTCGCGGTGGCAGGAGTCGCGCCCGGCTGGAATAATTGTACCCCAACCACTCTCGCGGGGGGATTCCGGCCAGGGCAAGCCCTCGACTTAGTCTTCATCAAATGGGCATGCAAGAATGCCGCAGCAGGGGTCGGACACGCGGCTTGAACACTCCAGGTGCACTCCTTGCCGGGCGACGGTTCACAGAATCGGCGGGAGCTTCAGCATGTCAGCGTAAACCAGCCGGCGGACCGGCTGAACAGGCGAGACCATGGCGACCATGCCGACTGGCTGCGGGCCGTGCGCGTCAGCCACAAAGGTTTCATACTCCCTGATAACCAGGCGGAGCTCCTGAAGTTTGGGCACCTTATAACGGTCCAGTCGAATCTGGCCGCGCCAAATGGTTGCCGTCCCGCCCGGCTGCGCCCCGAGCGAAATGGTGGCCTCTGGCACGGGGACCCACCCCAGATCCCCGTCGGCGCCCACCGGTTTTGCCTCCACCGTCACTTCCATCTCCGCGGGTCCCTTACCCGCCTTTGACGCCGCATAGGTCAGCCCGGCGACGGCAACATCCAGCCGCTTGGGATTCTTGGGATCGTAGACCAACGTCGCGGTGCGGTCCGGCGCGAGCTGGGCGAAGTCGGCCAGCACGACGTGCGAGAGGTGCGCGTTCTCAACGGAAATCGGTTGGTAGCGCACCAGCGCCATACGGATGAAGGGGAAGTAAGACGCGCCGAAATCGATCTCGATGTCGCAATACCAAAGTCCCCGATCTTTGTCGTATTCCGGCTTGTAACCCGCCACGCAGACCCGGTACGCGCCCGGCGAGGGCTCCGGCCTGTCCGCCAACTCTTCCAGTGTGAGGCCTGTGCCGCTCTTCACGGCGGTTTTGAAGTTCTCAAGGCGGGGAAGATCTTGGGGTAGGGGATTCGTCTGCCAGATCGGATCCATTCCCCACTGGGTCACCAGATGCTTCAAGACATCGGGGACTTCCAATGAGATGCCGGCGATGCCCGCCACCGCCTTCGTCCCCACCGTTAGTGTTTCCTTGCTACGTCCGCGCTGTGTAGTTTGGAGGTTCGGATTGGCGATTCGCATTTCGGGTTTGAGTGCCGCGGTGACGGGTTGCACTTGCGCGGGGGTGGGCCAGACAACTGCTCCCAGCAATTCCCCGTCGCCCGAAGCGAACCAAGGCCGATCCAAGTAAATGCGCAGGCCGCCACCCAGGCGCTGGCTCACGGTCCCGATTCCTTTTACCCCGGGAAGCGTCAGGGGGCCTAGTTTCACGCCCTCCTTATCGAATTTCACCTCCGTCTGCTTCTGCCATTCAAAAGTGGGAATCACGTAGAGCACCTGCGGCAGGGGAGGCCGCGCCGCGTTGGGAACATCGACGTCCACCGTGGGGCTGGTGCGAGTCAACTGAGCGGGATCCTTGATGGGGAAGTACTCCGCAAAGCGTGTGGTGGCCACGGCGGAATAGCTCACTTTGCGATATTTCGTGTCACCGAAATCGTGACGCCAGGAATATCCAAATTTCTGCGTGGGCGCAAGCTCCGCAGGCGGCCGCAGCAGGCGCACGTCCGTGGGAATTCGCGTCCCCGCTTTCAAGATGGCCACCGGCGCAATCGCCATTTGCGGCGGCGCTTTCATTTCCGCTGCCGCCGCTTTTTGCTGGGGCAGCGGAGCCGCCATCACATGCTGCTGTGTTGTCGCCGCTGGCGCGGTCGTGGTTGCCGGGGCAGTTTGAGACGTGGGACCCGCGACCATGACCACGCTAGCCTTCAATTCAATGGCGGTCTGCTGGGGGGTGATGTTCCACTCCACCAGATGGGCGCTGCCCTTGAGGGTTCTGGGCCCGTTCGGATCGTTCACATCGTCTAGCGGCTCCTCCCAGGCCCCCTCGAAATCCGCCTTCGCCGTGCTCTTCCCGTCGATCGGCATGGGTTGGTCATCCACAATGTAAGCGAAGGTTTCACCCAGGTGCCGGTTGGGGGTGAGCAGGTGGAACTGCGGAGCGATGAGCGGCTGCTGCACGGCATGCACCAGGACAATCTGGCGGGTGGGAGTAACCATCCAATGACGGCCTTCCACGACGTTCTGCCGCAATTGCGGGAGGTTAGTGGGCGCGGCTTCCTGCACCCAGTTCCAAATTCCCAGGGTTTGCTGATTTCGTGTGCCCAGGTCACCGTCACCCAACAGCGAACTCAGATCAAACGTCACCACTTCCGCCTTGGCGAGCTGCACGGTTAGCGTGCGATTGGCGTCGTCCCACTGCCAGGAAGTTTTCCCAGTACCCTCCGAGACTTTGAGCTGGAACGGAAGCGCGCCCGGCCAATCATTGCCGGAAGGGTAGAAACTGATCCCCGGCACGGTCGCCGCGAGATGGTTGGCGGAGTCCAGGAGCGCGAAGGACGCTCCGCGGCAAAGCGGATCAGGCAGATAGGGAATCTCCAGCTTCTTTTGAATCGGCAAGCGCGTGGTGGGATCAAGCAGGAACGCGCCCTCAGCTTTGGAAGCAATCATCTGGTAGGTTGCCTGGTCCTTCTTCATGGCACCGGAGGGCGAGTCATACATCGAGTGGCGCTCGGCCATCAACTGGCTGGTCTTGGGCGGAGCGATCAGCCGTAGCGCGAATCCCGTATAGTTGGGGTTGGAAACCAGGCTCCCATACAGGGAAGCGTAATCCGGCGCGGACTTATCGTAGTTGCTGCGAATGACGGGCCGGTACAAGGATTCTCCCGGCGACTCGGCCCCGTCGAGCGTCGTGGTCAAGACCATGAGCGGCGCCACCACGGGTTCAAAGCGCGTGTAAAGGTGCGGGGCCGTGGCTTTCGAAAAGTCCGCCGGGTCGGGAGCGTCGTACGCCAGGCTGTTTCCGGCCAAGTCCACCACGCGCGCCCGAATGCGGTACGTGTTGCCGAAACGCAGGCGCGGCAACATGCCGGGTTGGGGCACGAAAGACGCCACCATCTTGAAATCGCTTGTCGCCCGCTGCTGGGCCGTGGCGGGATCATCCAATCGCTGCGGTGTCCCATCCGGCGCGATCGTCTTGCCTGGGCGCGGCGCGCACAGGCCCCAGCCATTCCACGTGAACATGGACTCCTGCAGGTAAAGGTCCTTCGCCTGCTCGGCTCCCGAAGTCTCGGCCACCGCTGACTTGGTGACGCCCAGTTGCACGAATCCCTCGTCGTCGTATTGCCGCGTCAGATTCACTTCGAAAAAGTTGTAGGTTCCCTTCCGCTGGCAGAGAGAATGCCAGCTCTTTGATTGCGAATCCCACACGTCCACGCGATAGCCGCGGACGAGGTCATCGGCATAATGTGTGACTTGGTCAGGGGTGTTAGCCTCCACGGCTTTGTTGTTCAACGTGGCTTTGGCCATAACACCCGCAAACCACTCAGCCCGGTTCGCCTGCGCCAGGGAGATTCCCGCCGTGCGCAGGGCCGGCAGGGTTGCAGTGCCCTCCGCCTGTGTCGCGCCAGCCGCCGCGGCCGGTACACCTGCGGCCTGAGTTCCTGCCGCAGGCTGATGCGCCGCGTCGGTCTGCAGCATCATCGGACGCATGGCAGAGCTCTCCACGGGACTCTGCAGCACGGAAGAAGAAACCAACCGGTCGGCCAGGTTCACCATCTTCAACGCCGACCCCACCACATCCACATGAACCACGGGATACGACTTCTCATCGCTGAGGTTCAGCAGGCCATACACGATCTTTGAGTCTGGCGTCTGCGGCCGTGCGAAGAATCGCCCCTTTCCGACGTCCAGCGTGCAAGCGGTCCTCGGCGAAAAGTCCGTATTGAATGCCGAAGGTGGAGAATCCGACGGCCAAGTGGGCAGCACCTTCACCGTTGAACTCGAAACACCCGATGGGATGGGAACCTCCAGATCAATAACCAGCCCCAGTCGGCGCATCAACTCCGGGTAATTCCCGAGCGTCGAGACCAGCTTGTGGAAGTCGATGTCCGGCGGCTGCACGGGAGTAAGGTCCGCATCCAAGGTGGGGCGGGAAATTCGCGCCTGCACGAAATCTCGCGAGGGCTGGAGCGTCGCAGGTGTGCGCACGGCCTTGTATTGCTGCAAGTCCTGATAAATGCTCTGGAAGGCTTCCATCGCCTCGGGTCGCATCGGCAGTGGCTGCCGAACTAGCGCATTCAGCTTCCGCGTGGCGCTGGCCTGCATCTGGGGTTGAAGATTACGAACGAAATTTTGCAGCGTGGGAGGAATCACCACCTGCTGCGCCGCAGGCCGGGCGGCGGTTTTCTGCACCTGCTTTGCGCCGGCTTGCGCGGTGACGGGTGGCGTGACCACCCGCTGGGCGGCTGTCCCTGCCGGCGTCGCCGCCGGCATTTCGTACAAACTGATGGGGGCAAGCTGCTGGGTCAGCGCGCTGCCCGCCGGATGCGCGGTCGGTGAGGCGGCGGCCACGTTCTGGTACTGAGCTTTGATGAAGGCGCTCACGTTCGCTACCGGGTGAGAGAGGATGAGATGATTCGAGTAGTCGACAGGAACGTAAGGCTCGACGTAGGTCGTCTGCTTGAACAGCGCCGCCCACAGATCCGGCTCCAGTCCCGGTCCTACTCGAGTCGCCTGAATGGCCGCGCCGCCTTCGAACTGCACCGCAAACTGCATCCCCTGCACTTTCGCGGTCCAGCTCAGGAAATCCGGAAACTGTGAGAGCTGTGGCCGCGGCAGACCTTCGGCAGTTTGCAGGCGCGGTGAGACGAACACCGAAAGCTTCAGCCGGTCGCCTCCGCTCGTCAGACCATTCGGCAACGCCGTCCACATGATGGTTTGCTTCTGCGGCATGGGTGCCTCCCAATTACGCGAACGCTTCGCAGTAGGTTTGCCAGTCGGCGGCTTCCATCTGATCCGCAAACCCGACCGGAGTCGGACCCAGCGGGTAGGGCACGCCACTGTCGAGCAGCGCAGCATGCTCACCGCCGCCTCCGGCGAAGTCGCGCTCCACCGTCAAGTCCACACTCATACTGAAGAAAAGAATCGAGATCTCGACCGTCAGGGTCGCACGGCCGTGGAGCCGGTTTCCCTGCGAGTAGTACGTCAAGCTCATGTCGAATTCTACGGAGACCGTGATGATGCACAGAACATTCAACGACCCGCCACACTTCAGGTAGCCCGTGAGCTCTGACCCCTTAGTCGAATCATAGGTGTAGGAAACGCCTGCTATCAGGTGGACGCCACCGCTCGCTACTCCCAGGTTCAGCGAGAAAGAGCCGCCGAAGTCAAACCCGCCCGACATGCGCGTGATGCCGTGCGGGTTGACGGTGAGGCCGAAGAACCCGCCGCCTCCGAACAGCGAGACGGTCAACAGGAAGGGTTGGTCCTCCGTGCAGAAATCGAACTCGAAACTGATCGGCTTGTTGGTGAAGTAAACATTCAGTTTCGCCGCCAAGCTTAGATTCGAAAGGCTGAACACTCCCAGGCCCACCGGCGGCAGTCCGAGCGAGTAGCCCATTTCAATCCCCTCGCTGGTCACGTCCAGGCTGGGGGGATCCTTGAATCCATTTAGGGGAATCAGGCTCTTCAATTCATTGATAAAGGACAATGGCCCGGCGAATTCAATTTTTCCCAGGTCCACATTGAAATCCGGCTTCTTCCCATTCACGGAAGAAAAGCTGATTTCTTTGAACCCCACCACCAGGAGCGGCATGACGGCCGGCACTAGATGAATCTCAAACTGCTTGAACGAACCGCTGACTTCGTAGGACGGCGGTTTGGCGTCGAGGTGCTTAGTGAGCTTGGCGCTCAGGGTCAACGCCTTCGTCTTGTCGCCATTGACGACGAGGAACTCATCCCCCCCAAGGGAGACATTTTGAATCTCCGGCTGCCAGGCGAAGGTGGTCTCGATCGCGTCGGGCAAGTGCGAAGTGATGAACTTGGGCACCTTCTCGAGCGCTCCGGAGAAATCTAGGACCGCCGCGATGACGTCCTGCAAAGAAATGTCACCCAATAGCGTCGCGCTCAAAGCGTTCTTGAAAATGTCCGTGGGGTCAAAGTTTCCCGCCACCATCTTGGCGAGGTCTCCCGCGACGGGACCGAGGCTTCGTGAGAGCCCGTTGATCACCATGCTGGGCGTCAGCAGGCCGCCGACTTTGTCTGAAGTGGCGCCCGCCGCGCCAAATTGCAGCCCCACGGAATCCAGGAGCTTTGCGAACACCTGCCCCTTGTTAGCGGCTGAATCGAGCCCTGTGGCCAGGTAGGAGTCGTGATACCCGATGCGTGTCGTCGCCGCGGAGCCTGTCAATTGCTCGACCGTGGCGATGCGAACTTCCGACTGCTCCACGGCGGGATAGAAGTAAGCCTGGCCGGTTGGAACCGTTGCGTTCACATCCGGCGATTCACCCGCAAAGGTGATGGAATTGGTTTCGAATGCTGTGTCACCCGGCTTGTTGTTCTTGGCATACGCCACCTTCTGGCCGGAGAACGGCCGCTTGCGCCGGGCCTCAATCGGGTCGTTTGCGTAGAGTCCAACAAATTCTGTCGCCAGCTTGACGTCCCGGGCGACATCGGCGTCCACGAAAATCAGGGGGGCCGTGAACTCGCAAGTCCTGCCTTCCCAGTCCAACGCCTGCATCTGGAATTGAAAGTCGGCGTGGCTAACCTGTGGGTAGAATGCGCGCGGTGCGCTCGACGTCGAGTCCTCCTTCAGAACCGCCACGAGCGGGTCGAGCGCAGGCGTGCTGAGGGTGGTGATGCGAACGGTCTGGAAGGGGAGTTTCGGGCCATTCGGATGGGGCTGACCCGCGGCCGGATAAGTCTTCTCACGTTCCCTCACCAAGACGTAGATCTGCTGGCGTAGGTAGGCCGCCATCTGGTTCCCTACCGGCGTCCGGTTGAACTTTCGCTCGGTCAGCGTGATCTTGACGGCGCGGTGCCCGAAGGGGAAAAGATAACCGCGCTCAACCACGCGCACGTACTGGTCGCGCCCCATCGTCGCGATATGACGCCAGTCCTCTACCTTCAATGTGAGGTTCGGGCAAGTACTGTCGTGGGCACTTTCCGGCGGGTCCCACGCGCCGTGCACGTTCATCCAGGCGCCGAGCGTGGAAAGCATCAGGCCATTCACCTGGATCGCCACTGGCACGTACGGTTTCCCATCCGCCTTGGTAATGGACTGGTCCGCGGAAAGCCGCACGATGTTGTATCGGTTACTGGTCGTGGGTGATGTGTAGAAGGGTGGTGCGGGGAGGAAGGGCGGTTTGTCCACCACATCCACCGGGCATACGGGCTGGTAATCCTCCGCCCATACCGCCCGCACGGTCCGGTAATAATCACTTCGCTCGTCGACCTGCCCTTCCTGCGAGCGCACTCCCAAACGCGTATGCCAGAGCTCCGTTCGCCCTCCATGCTCAACCGCCTTGCGAGCATGCGCCCATCCCGCGTAGTAATTGGGCGAGAGGATTAGTCGGTAAGGAGCTTCGATCGCTGTCTGATAGAGTTCCGGCTCTTTGATCCGGAATAGTTCTGCTAGTGTCGCAACCATCGAGGTCGAAGGTTGCACGGCCAGTTGCCCTTTCTTCCTCTGCCCTTTAGAAGGCTGCACGGCACTGGGCTGAACAGCGGCGGGCTGAACCGTTTTGTAATACTCCGTCGACTTCTGCACGGCGTTGACGCGCGGTTCCTCAACCACCCGCACCGGGCCCGCGGCTTTCGCCAAGATAGGAACTGGCTTCGGCGGCGGGGTTGCGAGTGGCGTCACGCTCTGCTCGAACTTCGACCAATCCAGGAGAGTGTCCAGCGAGTAAGTGATTTCCTGCGTCGTGTCGGGAACGAGAAAAGCCAGGCGGCTTGGCCCGGCGATGCGCGCCGGGATGGGAGGCTCCGCTTCCTTCGGCAACGGCGCCGGCTGTTCCGGCTCGTTGAAGGCTGCTTCCACAATATGCTGCGGCCAGAACTCGACGCCGACATAGGCCGGTTGGCCTGGCGTGACGCGGACGAGTCGCGGCCCCCCCATGCCGGCGGAAAGATTCAGATTGAAGAAACTGAACTTCAGGGCGAGAAGATCGTCGGGACGAGTCACCTGGACACTGAAACTCGGTCCCTGGAGGATCGCCAACGAAATCTGCGTTTTGACCTGCATCTGCACCGCTTGCTTAAGCGGTTGTACCTGCGCGCCTGCCGGACCAAAGGCAAACGCGAGTTGCGTTCCCTCTGGGACTGCACCCGCCTCGGCGATCGTGCCCGGCAGTGGCGCCGCGATTTTCCGCAATGCCGGGGCACAACGAACCCGTGTGGCTTGGCCCCGTGAGCCCGTCACCTCGAAAGGCGGTGCTTCCGCGCCACCACCGATTTCAAAACTGCACCCCTGCGTGTGGAGCCATGTGGGCTCATGGTCATAGTCGGCGACAAACGCAGACTCATCAAGCCCGCCGTCAAACGCCACGGCATAGCGGGCATTCCTCAGCGGAAGGCGGAAGGGAGCGCCGTCGTTGCCGGTGAAGTGCTCGCCAGGAAGAAATGAAAATGCCGGCCCGTCGCTGCGAGACTCTGCCAGCAGCGCGTGACAAGACTCACCCATTGAACTTTCGCCCGCTTCGATATGAATAACGTCGAAGGGTCTGTCGGAGGCGACCAAATCCCACGGCTTCTCCCCGCCAACGTGGGGACCGAGCCTCCAGCTCCGCTCCCCACGATTCATCGCGAGGAGCGTCCGCTTCGCTTGCGGACGGCTCAGAATGCTCGCCTCGCCCGGAGAAAGAAGTGATATGGCGAGCGAGTCGGAGGTTGCCCCTCCGCCCACTCCCAGCAGCTTGGCCAGGCCGCGCCCGCTGAGGTGAAGCGTCCAATTGGGGAAGAATTCCGCCTGAGCGTGGCCGGAAGCCGCCAGGCTTCGAGACGACCCCAGCCCGCAAATCCGGCCGTCAATTCGCACCCGCGACCGCGCCGGCACATCGCCCGCAAGCCAGTTCCCGAACGGCACCCGGCTCTCAAAGCCACCCCACGCGAGCCGCAGATGCATCTGCCAGCCCACCACGCCGCGCTTCAACTCGCAAATCAAGTCGGCAGGAATCTCCGTTCCGGGATAGCGCGCATCCTTCAATTCCACGCGGATCAGATCCTCGCGACGGGAGACACTGAGCTTTGGACTCCCTGCGAAGCGGCGCGTGTCGATCACCCACTTGTCGCGCCCCTCCACCCGGAAAGACACGCGCTTTCGCCCGGCCACAAACTGGAAGGGTCGCGCGTCAGTGGCTGCAGCCTGCAAGGGGAGCGTCATGGCGGCTGCTCCCGCCCAGCCCAGCAACTCGCGACGCGTCAGCGTCAGGGCTTCCTGGGAATCGAGGAGCTCTGCTGCACTGAGTCCCGGCCGCAGAAGGCGCGGCAGACGACGGGCGCGAAGAGCCGACAGATTCAATCGAATGCGCCGCATGGGGTCACCTCCGAGGAGCGACTACCGTACGGATGGTTGGATTGTACACTTTGCACTGAGGACTGGTCCGCGCGCCGCGGAAGCGCCGCCGCGTGCGAAAACCGAAGGGAGTGCGCGCTCATCCTTACCTTCCTCGTCCAGAGTTCTTCCGCCAACACTTCTTGCCCTTAACCGTACTCGAGCAGGCGCTTAGGGTATGGCTAGTACACCAGCACTGGAGATTTCGGTTCTCTTCCGCTGGAATCTCTGTTCGTTTTTCTCGACGAGGGGCCCAACGCACTATGTTGCGATTTCAAGTAATTCAGGCGCAGTGTACACACCTGGTGGTGGGCTTGTCAACTTTTTGTACGAGGCAGGAGAGAAACACCTGCGGCAGGGGAGGCCGCGCCGCGCTACAGCAACTTGCCAAACCCACGGTCACAAAGATGTAGCGGTCCTAACAGGTTGCGGGAAAACGTGTAGCGGCGACGGAACCTGTCCCGATTTCGTCGGGGCGTCGCCATGCTGGCGATGGAAACACTGGACATGTGGCGATGTGAAAACCTGTCCTGATGTTCGTGATCGGGATCGCCGCTACCTCGTCGGGGGCGAGTTTTTCCGCAACCTGCTAAAGGAACGGACGCCCCAACCCGGACATGCGGTCAATCTACACGCGATGCCGCGTGGAGGCAATAGTGAACCGAGATGGCGAGCGGTGTCGGGCGTGAAGTGCCGCGGACCTCACACGGCGGAGGTCCGCGCTTGCTTCCGAAACGGCTGGCTTTACGGCAGCCGCGAGCCATATCCCGTAATGGGTCCTCCCACGGTTCTGAATAGGGCAACCAGTACTTTGGTGCTCTTGCCGCTTTGAAGAAAGCCACCGAAACTACCAATGTGAACAATCCCCACCGAAGGATGGGGTGAGCGAACACCGGAGTGCCCACGGTGCTGACCGTTTAACCGGAACACCGCCAACCGTTGCCACTGTGGACACAGACGCGGCATCGCGATGTGCAACATGCATCAGGAGTAGGCAGAAATCCGTGCTTAGGGGAAAATGTCATGAAGAATTTCCTTGCTACCTTATTCTGCATCATCATACCTCTTGTGGCTCTAGCTGGAGATAACAGTTACAAAATCGCGTATGACGGCGGCGGATTGCCCGGCGCAAAGGCTGGAACTGGTTTGATCGTCCTTCGCCTAGGCCCGTCGGGTTCGCTTACGAGCGCCGAGGTGCTCAACGTAGACGATATTCGCGCCAGGCTTCACGAGAATTTCGAGAGAATCAAACACGACCACGAGGAGACTAGCAAGTTGATGGAAATCCTCAAAGAAAGGAACCTCCACGATGCAACGGACCTGATGAATGCGATAGATAACGTGCTGGAACGGACGGGTTCCGAAGGGTATTTGCTGGCCGTGTACGACCGCGTGACAAGTCGCGAGGCACAACAGGATGCGGTAAAGCTGGTCCGCGAGCACTACGCTGATCTGGCACAATTGACAGCACTCGACGCGGAATCTGCCCACATCATTGCATGCGGTTCCAGATCGAAGGAGCTCGCGGCCTTAGCGACGAAAGTGGAAGCGGATATTCAAAGGATTGCTGACAGATATCAGGCCTTAAGCAAAGAGTAATCAGCTCGGACATTGGAAGAACTTCTCGATTCAATCAATAAATGACCTAAGCAAGCGTAGCGCCCCGATGCATCGGGGTAGCTTTGATTTTCATATCCTCGCCTTCTCATTCGGCTGGCCAAAGCACAATATGGGGAAAAGAAGCGAGCGGAGGCAAGCCGCGTAGCGACGACAGAATGTGGCCCAGGGCGTGAGCCATGGGAAGAAGAAGCAGAACAAGAAACGAGCCCCGGCAGGGGCGACAGAAATAATCGACCGCTGTAAGCGACTCTGTCGCCCGCTGACGCGGGCTGAAGCGTTAACAACGGCCGCTTCCCCACGGCTGCCGCCCGCGCACGGCCGAAGGTCCGCCGATCTTAATGGTGGACGGGTCAAAGGAGACCGTGGGCCACAATCTATCGGCCCTGGTGCCGTTCCAACTATTTCGGACCAACTCCTGCCACCTATCAGGCCGTGACTTGTGGGAGGAGACAAAAACAATCCAAAGACGCCATAAGTTGGAACGGTACTGACGGGCCTAAACTGGGCCACAATCACGCACGTTTCGGTAGGGGCGGTTCGCGAACCGCCCCTAGTCGTCCAACGTGGTCATTCCCGCCCCGATGCAATCGGGGCAGGCTCCGGCGGGAATCCAGACCGCGGCGGCAGTGGACCCCCGCCTGCGCGGGGGTGACGACAAGAAGCCAGCAGCCCCTCCGGGCCCCTCCTGGACCAGGAGGGGAATAAGCACGCGCAGGAAGGATTTGGGACAATCAGACACGCCTCCTTTGCGATTTTTCCTACCGGTAGCCTAAATCCTGTATTGAGGCCTTGACATTACACCTGCGATTAATGCTAGTCTAGGATGCAGGGAGTGGTGTGTTTGTGAGGTCGCACGCAGCACCGGCACGAGAAACGCCGCGCTGGTACGTGGATTCCCGCGGGAACCTGTCCCGATGTTTTGTATCGGGATGACATGGCCAAACTTCGGGGGCGCGCGGGCGACGGGTGAGGTTTCCATGTCCCTGGCCAAGAAACCGACGATGACTCCGCGCAAACTCGCCGCCGTTCGGCGGAACGCGCGGCTGTCCCGTGGCCTCCGTGGACAGCAAAGCCTTAACACGGAGACCGCAGAGCGCTCCGTGCCCTCCGTGTTGAAGGTTTTAAGACACAGAGAGCACGGAGAGAATGGAAGATTCCAACTTTCGCCAGGTTGCGCGCCTGACGAGCCTGCTCATGAGGATGAAACGCCAGGAGCGTCAGATGGAAGTTTTAGAAAATACCGCGGTTCTCCACGATGTAGCAGAAACAAAAGGGGTTAGCGATGGATAGCGAAAACTTTTCAAAATCTATATCATTGAACTTAAAAGAGTTAGGTTATTCTGAGGTGGCCCGGGTGACGAAAAAAGGGGGCCCCAAAATGAAGGTAAGTTAGGCGATGTTGTTGAAAACAAATGTAGAAAAAATGTCAATTTTCAGGTTTTCCACGATGTTATTGAAAAGAAGCAAGTTATAGCCTTCCTCACACGATGTTGATGAAAAGGAAGGGAGTTATTGAAAATAAAGGGGAAGAGGAAAGGAGAAACCATCGATCTGGATGAGTGCTTGAAAATAAAAGGGTTACGTGATAATCGAGGCGAAGCCAGAATGTTATTGAAAGGGAAGGCGGTTGTCGCGCTATCCTCAGCTAGGCTGCATAGGTTCTTGCGCATTCCACAGGTGCGGCGCGTGGCGAGGCTGAACCGCTTGGGAATAATCCGTCGAGTTCTGCTCCACGCTGACGCGCGGTTCCACGGTTGTTGGCGCCGTGGGCGCGAAAGGAGGCCGAGGGCGATGAAACGTACGGTTCTCATTGTGGGTGTTTTGCTGGGAATACAGGGTGTGATTTTCTCCCAGGAGCGCGGCGAACGCGAGTTCCTTCCCACGAGTCCGCCCCTTGCCAAGACGGAAGCGGAGAGGAGAATTGTCGCGGTACTCGAGGGAATGGCGAAGTCGCACCAGACCTACCTCAGTGTTCCCAGGCAAGACGGTGAAGCGTTACGGCTGCTCGCGGAGGCAGCCGATGCCAAGAATGTCGTTGAGATTGGCACGTCTACGGGGTACTCGGGCCTTTGGTTTTGCCTGGCCCTCGCCAGGACGGGCGGCCACCTGACCACCTTCGAGATCGATCACCAACGGGCGACGATGGCCCGCGAGCACTTCAGGGATGCGGGCGTGGAGAAGTTGGTGACGATCATCGAAGGCGACGCTCACGAAGAAGTTGTGAAGCTGAAAATGCCGATTGATGTGGTCTTTATCGATGCCGACAAGGGCGGCTACGTGGATTATCTCAACAAGATTCTGCCCTTGGTGCGACCGGGCGGTTTGATCCTGGCGCATAACGTGGATATGGTTCCAGCTTATGTCAAGGCGGTGACGACCAACCCAGACCTGGAAACCGTTTTCTACATGCAGGGCGAGGGGCTGGCTGTGACTTTGCGCAAGCGGTGAACTGAGGGGATTCAGGAGTCGGAAGTCAGAAGTCAGCAGCCAGGAGTCAGGAGACAGAAGAGGCCGTGCGGAGTGGTCTTATAACTCCGCGCCTCTCGGTATCGTGCCAGAGGGAAAGCCGCGGACTTAGAGAACGAGTCTACCCAACCCCTTCAATAAAATGTTAAGTCCACCGAAACCAGCGCAGCGCCAAGAAGTAGGACACAGCTCCCCAGAGGCAGAGCACGAAAAGACGTGTGGCTTGGTGGACAAGCGGGGCACCTTCGAGGATGGCGGCGCGAAGGGCGTCGTTCAGCGCGGTGAGCGGCAGCGCCTTGATCAGAGGTTGCAGGATGGCCGGGAATCGCTCGTAGGAGAAGAAGACGCCGGAGAAAATCCACATGGGCATCATGACCACGTTAATCAGGCCGCTGACCGTCTCGATTTTCTGCGCGCGGCTTGCGGTGAGCAGCCCCACGCCGCCGAAGCAAAGCGCCCCGAGCGCGCTGATGACGAGGATCGACAGCAACGAACCCATGACGCGCATGTGAAAAGCCAGCACGCCGAACCCGAGCAGCAGCCCCAGCTCAATCAGCATCAACACAAGCCGGCTGCTGGCCAGGGCCAGAAGAAAATCGCTGCGCCGCATGGGGCTGGCCACAAAACGCTTAAGCAACCTCCGCTGGCGCATATCGACGAGGGCAAATCCGATACCCCACATGCCCGAGTTCATCAGATTCATGCCCAGCAAGCCCGGAATCAGAAAGTCGATATACCGTGCGCCCGGCTCGCTCGACGCCCGGCTGGTCGTGGGGACGGCACTCGTTCTCCCGGCAGCGGCTTGCAGGGCGTCATCCGTGACGGTGCGGGCCAGCACACTTTCCGGACGCGCCGGGTCATAGCGGTATTCAAAGCTGTCGGCTCGCGGTGTCACAACGAGGTCGTACTTACCCAGCCGAAATTGGTTGAACGCGTCGCCGGCGGGAAGCACCTCCGCGTGAACCGTACCCCTGGCGGGCGCGGTGCCAAGCAGCTCCATGGCGCGCGCCGCTCCCGGGCCCGCCACTACCGCCACGCGGCTCGTGTCGGCAGGCTTGTTGCGGAAAGCGATCCCCAGCCCCAGCGCCAGAAGGATTGGAAACGCGAATACCCAGAAGATCACCTCCGGTTCGCGGTACAGCTCCTTCAGGCGCGCCAGGAGCAGGTACTCATAGCCCTTCCAGCGGCCGTTTTCTGGGGTGGCGGTGGCAGAGTTCACTTTCCCCTCCTGGCAGGTCGTAGGTGGGGACTTCCCCATGTGCCACCCACTACCTACGACCTAATCTGCTTACTCCTCGCGCAGGTGGCGCCCCGTGAGGCGAACGAAGACGTCCTCCAAGCTAGCCTGGCGCGTGGTGAGATGTAGCAGGTGCGAGTTTTGCTTCTGCAAGGCCGCCAGCAACGCGGGGATGGTCTCGTGCGGTTCGCGCACGCTCAGCACGACTCTGCCGTCTTCTTCGTGCACCGCCTCGACGCCGGGAAGCGAGCGCCACGCTTCCAGCTCGCGGAGACCGTCACCCGTGGCGGCGAATTCCACCATGTGGTGCCCGCCCAGACGTTCGATCAACTCGGCCGGTGTGCCGGAAGCGATCGTGAGCCCGTGATCGATGATCGCAATGCGGTCGCAGAGCCGCTCGGCTTCGTCCATGTAATGCGTCGTCAACAGGACGGTCCCGCCACGCTGCTGGAACTGGCGGATGATCTCCCAAAGCTGGCGCCGGCTCTGCGGGTCGAGACCCGTCGTGGGTTCGTCCAGGAACAGGATTTTCGGATTGGCCACCAAGGCGGCGGCCACTGCCAGCCGCTGTCTTTGCCCGCCCGATAGCTTCCCGACCCAGGTGTTGGCCTTCTCAGTGAGCGCCATTTCTGCCATCACCTCGTTGGTCGAGCGAGGGCGACGATAGAAGCTGGCGAACAGGTCCAGGGTTTCGCGCACTGTGAGTTTTTCGGCGAGGCGCGTTTCTTGCAGCGATATTCCCAGAACTTCGCGCAGTTCTCGATTTTGCGCGTTCCAAGTGCTTCCCAGGATCTCAACCTCACCGGAGGTGGGCTGGAGCAATCCCTCGAGGATCTCGATGGTGGTCGTCTTTCCCGCGCCATTGGGACCCAACAGACCAAAGCATTCACCGGCCAGGATCTCCAGGTCGAGCCCACGGACAGCCTCGACTTTGCCCTCATAGGTCTTGCGGAGCTGGCGACAGCGAATCGCGACATCCATATGATCCCTTACTCAGGACTGTTTTAGGCTGGCGAGGTCAATAACAAAGCGGTAGCGGACATCGCTCTTGACCGTACGCTCGTAAGCCTCATTGATCTGCTGGATGGGAATCACCTCCACGTCGGAGGCCAGCCCGTGCGCGGCGCAGAAATCGAGCATTTCCTGGGTCTCGCGGATGCCCCCGATCAACGATCCCGCTAAGCGGCGGCGGCCCAAGATGAGCATAAAGGCCGCGAGCGGCGTCGGATCGGGCAACCCCACCAGTACCATCGTGCCGTTGCGGCGCAGGAGTTGGAGGTAGGCGTTGTAATCGTGCTGTGCCGAAACTGTGTCCAGGATGAAGTCGAAACGCCCGGCATTCTTCTGAAACACGGCCGCGTCGCGCGTGGCGATGAAATCGTCTGCGTTCAGGCGCAACGCTCCCTCGCGCTTGCCGGGTGAATGGCTGAGCACGGTGACCTTGGCGCCCAGGGCCTTCGCGATCTTCACCCCCATGTGACCGAGGCCGCCGAGGCCCACGACGGCGAGCGTGTCGCCTGCCTTTACGCCGAAGTGGACCATGGGGGAGTAGGTGGTGATACCTGCGCACAACAACGGTGCGGCGCCATCGAGCGGTATGCCCTTCGGGATGCGGAGGACGTAGGCCTCATCCACGGTAATGCGCGTCGAATAGCCCCCGTAGGTGGGTGTCTTGCCATCGCGCTCACGGCCGTTGTAGGTGAAGTTCGCCCCTCGTTCGCAGTATTGCTCGTCGCCGGCCTTGCACGCCTCACATTCGCGACAGGAATCAACGAAACAACCGACACCGACCGTTTCGCCAACCTTCCAATTTCTGACCTCACTTCCTACTTTCACGACCTTGCCCACGATTTCGTGGCCTGGCACCATCGGGAAAATTTCGCCTCCCCACTCGCCACGGGCTTGATGAATGTCCGAGTGACAGACACCGCAATAGAGGATGTCGATCAGTACGTCGTGTGGGCCGGGCTCGCGCCGCTCGATGGAGAACGGGGCCAGCGGTGCTTTCGCAAAGGCAGCGGCATAAGCGGGAGTTTTAAGCATGGTTTTGGTCTCCTTGTTGGGTGTGCTCCTCACTGAGGGCTTTGGCACGCGCTTGAGCGATTGCGTGATCCAAGATAGGATTCTAACCCGTAATCAGCTTCCCGTCACATACGACGACGCTTTGGTACCTCGTCCCGGACTCGAACTGGCCACTCGGAACCTGCGAAACGGTCCGAGCCGGGGCAGCAGTGCCCTTCCAACTTGTCTTACCTAACCTTTCTGCAAAAAGCCATTTTTCGTGCCGCGCAAAATAAAGGCGCGACAGATTGCGAGATTAAGTTGGAACGGTATCAGGACACCGCTGAGCACCCACTGTCTGTGAAGCCGGCCTTTCGGAAACCAACTTACTGCCAAGCATCGCCCGCGCTTGACTCTCCTTGATTCCCAACCACATACTGTGTCGAGAAAATTTCGTCGCGGAGCAGAGGGGTGAGGCGCTCCCGATGGGCCTAACGCTTGGCGGCCAGGTGCAACCGATGCCCAGATCTGACATGGATACGGATCGTGCGTTGCTGGTAGACCTTTACGAGCTGACCATGGCGGCGGCGTATTTCGAGCATCACGTCGACTGCCGCGCCACGTTCGAGCTCTTTGTGCGCCAACTGCCCGCGGAGCGCACCTACCTGGTGGCGGCGGGGCTCGACTCGGCTCTCGCGTATTTGGAGAACCTGCATTTTAGCGACGCGGACGTGTGCTTCCTCCGCGCGCAGCCGGCCTTCCAGACTGTCTCTCCGGCTTTTTTCAACTACCTGCGGGAGTTTCGCTACCACGGAGACGTGCGGGCGGTCGAGGAAGGCACGCTGGTCTTTGCGGAAGAGCCCCTGCTGCAAGTGACCGCGCCCGTCCTGGAAGCGCAGATCGCCGAAACCTATCTGCTCTCGGTTATCCATTTTGAAACTCTGGTGGCGTCGAAGGCCGCGCGCGTGGTGCGTGCGGCGCGGGGACGCAGCGTGCTGGAGTTCGGAACGCGCCGGGCGCATGGGCCGGAAGCGGGTGTGCGCGCCGCGCGGGCCGCCTGTGTGGGCGGCTGCGCGGCCACCTCCAATGTGCTCGCGGGCGCGCTTTACGATCTGCCGTTGGCCGGCACCGCGGCGCATTCCTGGACGCAGGTTTTTCCCAGCGAGCGGCGGAGCTTTGAAGCGCTGCTCGAGACTTTCCCGGAATCCGCCATCCTGCTGGTCGACACCTACGATCCCCTGGCGGGCGCGGAGATCGCCGCGACGCTGGGACGAAAAGTTTCCGGTGTGCGGCTGGATAGCGGTGACTTGCTCGAGAAGAGCCGGCGGGTTCGCGCCATCCTCGACCGGCACGGCCTTCGCGACACGAAGATCGTGGCGAGCGGTGATTTGAACGAATACAAGATCGAGGAGTTGCTGGCGGGCGGCGCGCCGATCGATTCCTTCGGGGTGGGCACGGACCTTGCCACCTCGCGCGACATGCCCGCGCTGAGCGTGGTTTATAAACTGGTGGAAACGGAAGCCGGCGGCGTGGCGGAGCCGAAAACAAAATTCAGCGAGGAAAAAGTCTACTGGCCCGGCAGAAAGCAGGTGTTTCGATTCTCCCACGGCGGGCAGTACCATCACGACCTGCTCGCGCGCGCCGAGGAAGATTACCCGCAGGCGTCGCCGCTGCTTCAACTCGTGATGCGCGAGGGCCGCCGCCTGGCGCCCCCGCCGCGAGTGGAAGAAATCCGCAAGCGGACACTCGCGAATCTCGCCTGCCTGCCGGAAGCCTATCAGGCTTTGCGCGCTGCGCCCGCGTATCCCGTCGAGAAGAGTGCATCGCTCCAGCAGTTGCTGGAAGAGATTCGCGTGCTCCGCTTCGGTGCGATGAAAGCATCCCACCCAGAGGGAGGAAGATGAGGAGTGAGCGCGATGTGTGAGCCTCTAGTCTTCTTCGATGTGGACACGCAGGTGGATTTCATGGTCCCCACCGGGAGGCTCTACGTCCCGGGCGCCGAGCGGATCGTGCCCAACCTGGTGCGGCTGATGAATTGGGCGCGCGAATACGAGATTCCCGTGCTTTCTTCGGCAGACGCACACGCGCCCGACGACCCCGAGTTCAGAATCTGGCCGCCCCACTGCGTCATCGGTAGCCCCGGGCAGCGGCGCATTCCGGAGACGCAGTTCGCCGACGCGGTCATCATCCCGAGCCGCCCGGGCGCTTTCACGCCCCCGGGGCGTTGGATTGGCCAGTTCATTATCGAGAAACCCACCTACGATACGCAGGACAATCCTAACTTCGACGACGTGCTGCGCGCGCTGGGACGGCGGCGCGCCGTGGTGTTCGGCGTGGCCATGGAGTATTGCGTGCGCGCTGACGCGCTGACGCTGCGCCGGCACGGGTTTCCGGTTGATCTGGTTGTGGATGCGATCAAGCCCATCACCGAGGAAGGCGGCCGTAAGGCGCTGGCCGAGATGACGGCCGCAGGTGTCCGGTTGGTCACGACCGACGACGTCTGCGAACCCGGCGCGAGTGCCAGCGCCTGTCGGTAGGTTGCCTCGGCCTCGTCGTAGCGCCGCTGAGCGTCGAGGACGACGCCCAGCAGGTTGAGCGCCGCGGGTCGACCGGTGTGCGTGGGCGCAGTCTTTGTGGAGCGCTCTCCCCGGCGAGGCGCAAGGCGCCTCCAGGGGTTGTGATGTTAGTTGCGCGCGGCCTGCCCTTCCTCTAGAATGCGCAGGATTCTCTCGCCGCTACCCTGCGCGGATTTGGTTCCGGGTGGTGATGCCGTCGGGATTTCGGCGGGCTCGACAGATTCCCTCGGAAAGGAGTCATACCGTGATGAAACGCGTAAGCTTTTATGTGAAGGGTATTATTGTGGGTGCTAGTCTTGTGCTGGCTGCCGCTCTGGTGGGGTGCAAGAGCAACCCGGCGCCCGTCAAGAGCGCTGCTTCTGCGCCGGCGACCGGAGTCTCAGCCCAGAGCGACGCCAGGAGACTGAGCGCCGGCGCGAATAAACTGATCGATGCGATGAGCAAGCCGACCAAGTCTTTCCACTTGTCCTTCCAAGGGCAGGAGAACATCAACGACAAGTACTTGCGGGACAGAACCCAGGCGCCCGAAGTCGGCCCCGTGGACTTGCAGGCGGACGTCTCTCCGGACGAGCTCAACCTGACGGAGAAGCGCGGCCAAACCAAGAAGGTGGCTAAGGCTAAGAAGGGCGATGAGATGAATTGGGCTATGGCCCAACTGGCCTTGATTGGGGTGATGACGAGTCCTAATTTCACCATCGCCATCGGGTCGACCGTGGCCTCGTCGCCTACCAACGACATGGTGGGAACGACCCTGGCCGACAAATACACCTTTGATACTACCACCGCCACCGGATCTCAAAAGATGGCGCTCGATGTGACCCGCGCGATGCTCACTAGCATCAAGGAGTGCAAGGGGACGGCCTGGATCGCGAAGGATTCCGGCGAGCTCGTCAAATTCAATCTTGACGCCGACTACCTGGATAAGAACGCCCACACCTGGAAGGAACACTACGAGGGAGAAGTTACGCCGAAATAACGGCGCGGGGCGCGAGCATGCCGGGCAGGCATGGGCAGCGTGCACACGGTCGTGGCGCGCGCGGAAAGCCTTTCGTTGGCCCGTGGCGGAGGGTAGGGCTTCGCGCCAAGCCTGCAGCGCAACGGATGAATGTCCCTGCGATACCGCGCGGTCGCTTGTCGCATTGGCAAGAGACTCGTCATTTTAGCGACACGCCTTTTCAGGGGACGCTTGACTCAAAGGCTGGCCCGACTACAGGCTGGCCAAGCGCAGATTCAAGCATTCGCGCGAACGAGGCATCATGCCTCACATGGCCACACTGAAAAGTCAGCGTGTCGCTGCCAGTTTGAGACCTCTTCTTTAACAACAAGAAAACAGAATAACTCTGCGGAGAATTCCCATCCCTTCCCGCCATCCCGTTTTTCCGCCGTAGGCTTCAAGTCCGCGCCGGTGCAGTGCTGCGGAGGGCGAAATATCGTTTGGCGATATACTTAGACCCTTAGGAGTTCTTGAGCACCCGCTGGTAGAGGTCTTCGTAGAGAGGGATGATGTTGTTGCTGCAGAAGTTGCGCAGGGCGCGCTGCCGCGCCGCGCGTGACATTTCGGCGTGACGCTCGGGGCTGGAGAGGATTTCGAGCGCGCGCGTGGCCATGGTGTGAACATCGCGGGCTTCCACCAGAAAACCCTCCACGCCATCGCGCAGAACTTCCGATACGCCGCCCACGCGCGAGCAGACGGCGGGCACGCCGCACGCCATCCCTTCCAGCGCGGCCAGGCCGAACGATTCCAAATCGCTCGGCAATAGCAGCACGTCCGCGCAGTTCAGTAAGTCCTGCACCTGGTTCTGCTTGCCGAGAAATATCACATCGCGACTTATTTTCTTTTCGCGGACCATCCATTCGGCGATGGTGCGGTCGGGCCCGTCTCCGATCATCAGGAGCTTCGCGGGAAGCTCGCGGCGGACGAGCGCGAAGATTTCGACGACGTCGGGAATACGCTTGACGGGCCGGAAATTGGAGAGATGGGCCAGGATCTTCTCGCCGCGCGGCGCAAACTCCTCGCGCCGGCATTTACCGCTGGCGGGACGGAAGACTTCGCAGTTGACGAAGTTAGGAATGACCTCGACCGGCCGGTGGATTTCAAACTCCCGGAGCGTGACCTGGCGCAGGTATTCGGAAATGGCGGTGACAGCGTCGCTTTCCTCGATGGAGAAGCGCGTGATGGGAAGGTACGAGCGGTCCGCGCCGACCAGCGTGATGTCCGTGCCGTGCAGGGTGGTGACGAAGGGCAGGCGGCGCGGCTTCAGCATGGCGCGCGCCAGATAAGCGCTGACCGAGTGGGGGATCGCGTAGTGCACGTGCAGCAGGTCAAGCGATTCGTTCACCGCGACATTGGTCATGGCGGTGGCGAGCGCGAGCGTGTAAGGCGGGTGATCGAAGAGCGGGTAGTTCAGCATCTCGACTTCGTGGAAGTGGATGCGCTCGGCGGCTTCGGTGATGCGCACGGGCATGGCGTAGCTGATGAAATGCACGTCGTGGCCGCGCGCGGCGAGCTCGAGTCCCAGCTCGGTTGCGACCACGCCGCTTCCGCCGTAAGTGGGATAGCAGGTAATGCCGATGCGCATAGAGTTCCCGCCGCAATAGCGTGCAGCCCCGCCGGGGCGTGGTTACGAGGGTGGCGCCTGCTTCTTGGATTCGCTGGAGAGAATTTCGATGCGCTTTACGGAGCGGTGGTCGGCACGCAACTCGAAGTAGACGATGACGTTGGTGCCGGGAGTAACGTCGCCCAGCTTGAGTCGGGAGCCGTCGGGACCGAATACGTGCGTGGTCTTTTTGATGGGGAAGATTTCCGTGACCCCGCCCTCGACCGCGTTGACGTTCAAGATGTTGCGCTTCTCGTCGAGCGATTGCACGATGCCGTTGAAGGCTTGATGGGAGCCGCCGCTACTGATCTTGTCGATGACTGGCACCTTGGACCTCGGGCGATCCTGCGCGGAAGCCAAGCCCGCGGCCAGCAGCAGCCCGGGAATCACCAGCGCCAGTGGGAAGCCCGCCCGCCGGAGCGCGCGCAAATGCCCCGCGCCGCGCCCTGCGACTTTCGGCGCAAAACAGGCAAAAGGAAGAGGTCTCAAGGTCGAACCCCCAGGAGAGATTTCAGGCGCAGCCTCATGCTAGGTGAGCCTCGGCAGGCTGTCAAGTGCTGCCCGCAAGGTGGCAGTCTCCGGTCTCCGCGCCGGGCACTGGATGTGCCCCAGAGAAAGAGACACGTCCCAGGGGTGAGTGCGACTTGGAAATTCGAAAATTCGCCCTGCGTGCTTTTCGAGTGCAGAGGTAATGCGAACCAGACGAGACGCCGCAGACTACTCTTCCAGATCCGTTTCGTGCAAATGATGGCTGCCCCCTTCGCTGTTTCCCCCATTCCTGGATTCGCCATCTTTGTACATAAAGCGGATGCAAGACTTCATGATCAGAAGGTTGGGTTCATTCAGACGATGAACTTTGATGCAGTTCTTGTCGTACCACTCGATCACGCCGCGGATCGTTTCGCCCTGGTCCAACACCACCACCATCGGGGTGCGCGCCTGCATCTGTTTCACGTAATAGAAATTCTCAGCGTTGGTCTGCTCCGGTGGAGCGGGCTTCTTGCGTTGCATGCGCGCGCCTAGTTGGTCCTGCACCTCCGACAGGGAGGGACGGATCAGTCGTCGATTCATGCTGGTATTCTCCTGAAGCCCGAACGGACGGGCAAGGATTCAGCGCTCCTCCCGCTGAAAACTACGGTACGCCACCCTTCCTCTAGACGTTGCATCGGGCGCCGCGGTTTCCTTCGGCTAACACAAGAAACATGCGAGGAAGATAGCTGCGAATGCCCTGCATAGTAACACAGACTTCCACAGGCTACAAATCGTTTTAACCGTTTTGACCGTGACGCAGGCCGACTCGCTCCACGATGGTCTTCGGACGGGTGACGCTAACCGCTCGAGATTCGTTGATTGGATGGCCCAGGGCCATTCGCCGTTGCCTGCTTGGTACGAAGAACTGCGTGGAGTAGTAGTGCGGAATTGTCTGATGCTACCGCGCGGCCAGCAGGGTTGCTGGCTCGAAAGGGCCTGAGAAGTGGGAGGGTCTAACGAGGGCCAGACTTGCGGCCGGAGATCACCTCGATGCCCAGCGTCTCAAAGCCCAGTTGCGGGTTGACGTTCCGTATCTGCAGGCGATAGGCCTGATCGAGGCCGGCCTTGAGCGTTTCGATTCCGGCGAGGTTCAGCTTCGCTGCCCAGCCCTGGAGGCGCGGCTGCACATCCACATTCACCACCGCGCCGGCCGCCGGTTCCAGCAGGACGTGTAGCAAATCCGCCAGGAGGGCATAGCCGATCCTGAGCGTTTCCTCAAAGGCGTCGCGATTCTCGGCGAGTGCGCGGGCGGAGTCGAAAACCAAGCGCCAGTCCGGCGCCTCCCCGGGAGCGCCGCGCGCCGTGGCTTCGAGAAAATCCAGCCAGGGCTTGCGGCGACGTTCGTACTCGGCAGTGTCGAAGGCTCGCGCGCGCGCCACGCTGCCCGCCGACACGCGCGCGGCGAGCGCCTGCTGCGGCTTAGTGAGATTCTTTTCGCGGGCGAACAGGTCCTGAATGAGCGGCTCGTCCACGGGCTGGAAGGGAACACGCAGGCAGCGCGACCGGATCGTGGAGCGCAGCTCGTAAGCGTTCGGGCAGACCAGGACGAAGCTCGTTGTCTCCGGCGGCTCCTCCAGCACTTTGAGCAACAGGTCAACGGCCTGCCAGTGAATGGTCTGCGCGTCGTCGAGAATGAAGACGCGGCGGGGCAACTCGAACGGCCGCGTGTAGGAAACGGCGCGCAACTGGCGGATCTGCTCCGTGAGAATGAATTTTGTCAGCGGCTCGAGGAGCTGGAGATCGAAATAAACCAGGCCTTCGACGCGGCGCGCGGCTTCCTTGACTTCGCGGCGCCGTGCCAGGTCTTCGCGCGCAGCAGCAAACATCTGTTCGGCCTTCCGGCAGCGCGCGCACTGACCGCAGAAATCTAAGGGGCCGTGCTCGCACACCAGCGCCTTGGCCAGCATCAGGGCCAGCGTTTTCTTGCCCACGCCGTCCGGTCCGGCGAAAAGCAAGGCGCCTGGCACGCGACCGCTGGCGAGCATTTCGCGAACCGCCGCGACCGCTTGCGGGTTGCCGAGGAAAGTGTCGAAGCCCATGAGCATTTAGGGGCTGGGGTCTGGGTGCTGGGGATGGCGTGACGGCGTTTATGGCGTTTGGAAAAGGAAACCTCTAGCACCTAACACCTAGCACCTAGCACCTAGCACCTAGCACCTTACTCTCTTCCGACGCCGAGCCAGAAACTCGTCCACCAACCGGCGAACCGCGGTCTGGACCTTGTTCACCTGCCGGCTGGCGGGCACGACCTTGACCCGCTGGGGCGCGCGGCGTGCGATGGCCAGATAGCCGATGCGCACACGTTGGTGGAATTGCAGGCCTTGCGATTCGAAGCGCCCGTGGCGCGACTTGCGCCGGGTTTCGCGTCCCTGCGCGCGCGCGAGCGCCAGTTCCGGGTCGAGATCGAGAATAATCGTCAGGTCCGGTTGAGTCTTGCCGCAGACGATGCGGTCGAGGGCCCGCACGGTGGCAATGCCCAACTCGCGCCCGTAACCTTGGTAGGCAAACGAGGCGTCGTTGTAGCGGTCGCTCACCACGATTTCGCCGCGGGCGAGCGCCGGCCGCACCACTTCTTCCAAGTGCTGGGCGCGCGCAGCGTACATGAGGGCGAGTTCGGCCAACGGGGCGAGTTTGCCCGTGCTCGCCGCAAGCAGGATGGCGCGAATGCGCTCGCCGGCGCGCGTGCCGCCCGGCTCGCGCGTGGCTCGCACGCGGTAGCCACACTTGCGCAAATGCTGGACGAGCCGGCGAAGCTGCGTGCTCTTACCGGTGCCGTCTATCCCTTCGAGAGTGATAAAGAGGCCACGATGTTTCACAGTCCGTACGTCCGTTGTCCGTCGTCCGTTGCCAGTTGTCTCGTGTTCGCTCCCGAGTACCAGGGCCATTGGCGCGGGAACAACAGACCACGGGCAAAGGACAGCGGACTAAGATTGCATCCTAACACTCGTGGCGCTGCCGTAACAAGGCGTGAACGCATGACGCAACGAATGGTAGAATGGCACGGCTCTAATCCGTCGGGTGCCGGAAGTTCGCACGTCGCTCGCGCGGGCCGAGGTCTGCCGGTGGAGACTGCAGCTAACATTCGAGAGAACATTGCACGCGTCGAAGAGCGCCTCGCCGCTGCCTGCCGGCGCAGCGGACGCCGCCGTGAGGACGTGAGGCTGGTGGCGATTTCGAAAGCGCACCCGCCGGAATTCGTCCGCGCGGCTTTTGATGTGGGCCTGCGCGATTTCGGCGAGAATCGCGTGCAAGAGGCGAAGGCCAAGCGGCCGGCGCTTGCGGACCTGACCGCCACGTGGCACCTGGTGGGGCACGTCCAGACCAACAAGGCGCGGGCCGCGCGCGAGCTCTTCCACTGGGTGCATTCGGTGGATTCGCTCCGCCTGGCGGAGAAGCTAGCTCAGGCCGCCGCACCAGGCGGCGAGCGGCTGCCGGTGCTGATCGAGGTGAATTTGGGCGAAGAGGCCTCCAAGGCGGGCGTGCGCGCCGCTGAGGTGTCGGAGCTCGCCGAGCGGATAAGCCGGCTCGCGACGCTCGAACTGCGCGGCTTGATGGTGATCCCGCCTTTCCTCGCGAACCCCGAAGCAGTGCGGCCGTACTTCCGGCAATTGCGCACGCTGGCGCGAGAGATCGCCGCGCGGAATCTGCCCAACGTTTCCATGCAGGAGCTTTCCATGGGCATGAGCCACGATTTCGAAGTCGCCATTGAAGAAGGCGCGACCATCGTGCGCGTGGGAACGGCGATTTTTGGAGCGCGCGGGTGAGAGAAGATAAGAGGCTGAAGGTGCAAGTCCGAAGGAACCAGTCCAGAGTCCGAGGTCCGAAGTCCGAAGCCGTAAGGCTGGAGGCACGAGCCCTCGAAGGGGCAGCTGAAGAGGGGAATACGGGTGGTTGGTGACTGGCAATTGACAACGGACCACGGACGGCGGACAACGGACAACTGACGACTTTTTCCATACCGGTGCCTGATTTCAAAATCGAACGCGAAAACGTGAGCTTCTGGCTGCGCGTCAAGCCGCGCGCGGCGCACGAGCGGCTGACGGTGGACGCCTCGGGTGAGCTGCGCCTGGAGCTGCATGCGCCGCCCACGGAAGGCCAGGCGAACGAAGCCTGCGTATACTTCTTCGCGCGCGCCTTGCGCCTGCCGCAAGCGTGCGTCGTCATTCTTTCCGGGCAGAAGGCGCGACGCAAGTTGCTGCGCGTGACGGGGCGGTCGGCGGAAGAGACCATCGCGCAGATCAAAACCCTGGCGGCGGCCAGCGACAGGAGGCCACGGTGAGCTTCACGCAGCGACTTGGGGAAATTCGCGCGGGATTCGACCGCCCCTTCTGGGTGGCGAACTTCACGGAACTGTTCGAGCGCCTTTCGTACTACGGCGCGAGCGCGGTGCTGGCGATATATCTGAACGAGCAACTGCATTTTTCGAAAGAAGTCACCGGCTGGATGATCGGGATTTTCGGCTTTGTGGTGTGGTTTCTGCCGGTGCTGGGCGGCACGCTCGCCGACCGCTTCGGTTTTCGCCGCGCGCTGATGTTTGCGTACCTCGTCATGACGGTCGGCTATTTTCTGCTGGGGTCACTTTCAGCGCCGTGGATGCACGCGGCGCGCCAGGCGCTGGGCGACAGGTGGCTGGTACTCGGCATCCTGATGATTCCGGCGCTGGGACCGGCGGTGGTAAAACCCTGCGTGGCGGGGACGACGGCACGCGCTTCGGCGGAAAACGTTCGTTCCATCGGTTATTCGATTTATTACACACTGGTGAATATCGGTGGCACGCTCGGGCCGATCGTGGCCTGGTTGGTGCGCAAGCAGTTGGGATGGGGCATGGAGAACGTCTTTCGCGTTTCCGCCCTCAGCGTATTCCTGATGTTTCTGGTTACGCTGGGCTTCTTCCGTGAGCCGACGCAATCGGGCGAACAGAAAGTGGCGAGTGTGGCGGATGCCATCAAGAACATGTTCGTGGTGCTGGGCAATTTTCGCTTCGTCCTCTTCCTGGTGATTTTTTCGAGCTTCTTCGTGGTCTTCTGGCAGGAATTCATTTCCGCGCCGATGTTCTTGCGGGGCTATGTGGACCCCAGCGCCAATGCCGATCTGCTGCTTTCGATCGACGCGTTCACGGTGATTTGCTTCCAGATTCTGGTGAGCTATGTGACCCGCAGAATTCCCGCGTTTTCCGCCATGACCCTGGGCCTGCTCATCTCCAGTCTGTCGTGGCTGATTCTGGCCCTCCATCCAACGACTGTGGGGCTGGTCGCGACGCTGGTGGTGCTGGCGCTCGGCGAAATCACCCAGTCAGCGCGCTACTACGAATACATCTCGCGGCTCGCGCCGTCTGGCCAGCAGGGACTTTACATGGGCTACGCGTTCCTGCCCATCGCCATCGGGTACCTCATCGCCGGCCCACTGGGCGGATATCTTCTCCATGAGTTCGGCGACGTCCTGCACCGGCCGCAGCAAATGTGGTGGGTGGTAACGGGAGTGGGAGTCGTGGGCGCCGTATTGATGGTGATTTACGATAAGATTTTCAAGCCCGGCGAAGCACAGACTCTGAGGACGGAGGACTAGGGGGCGGGGAGTGCGGAACTCTCAGACTTGTGTAAGGGAGGAACATGATCGGAATTATCCTCGATCACAAGGCTCAGCGCCTCAAACTGGAGGAGCGACCCGTATAAAGGAGCTACTCGATGAATTTGAGCGGCATTCAGAAAGCACTTCGCGAAGCGGAGCTGGACGGCTGGCTGTTCTACGACCACCATCGTCGCGATCCCATTGCCTATCGCGTGCTCAAGATTAACCCTCCGATGTGTACGCGACGCTGGTATTACCTGATTCCCAAAGAGGGTGAGCCGGCGAAGTTGGTACATCGTATCGAGCCGCAGAACCTTGCGGGCCTTCCGGGCAGCGAGGAGCGCTATTCTTCCTGGCGCGAGCAACGCGACGGCCTCGCCCGCATGCTCGCGAGAAAACATCGCATTGCGATGCAATATTCGCCTCTCAACAGCATTCCCTATGTGGGGCTCGTGGATGCAGGCACGGTGGAACTGGTGATGAACTGTGGCGTGGAGCTTGTCTCTTCGGCGGACCTCGTGCAGCAGTTCGAGGCGTGCTGGTCGGAGGTCGAGTGGCAGTCGCATCTCGCGGCCGGTCAGGTAGTGCACGAAGCGGTCAGGATGGGGTTCGCCATGATTCGCGACGCGGTGCGCGTGGGCAAGACGCTTGGCGAATACGACGTGCAGCAGGAGATGGTGCGACTATTTGAGGCGCAGGGGGTGATCGCGGACGAAGCTCCCAATGTGTCGGTGAATGCCAACACGGGCAACCCGCATTACTCGCCGTCGCGGGAGAGCTCGCTGCCCATCCGTGGCGGGGACTTTGTGCTCATGGACGTCTGGGCCAAACAGAACAAACCCGCTGGCGTTTACTTCGACATTACCTGGACGGGATACGTCGGCGAAGCAGTTCCGCACCGCTACACGGAGGTTTTTGAGGTCGTCCGCGAGGCGCGCGACGCGGCGATCAGCCTGGTGCAGGAGTCGATGCGTGCCGGTCGTCCCCTGCACGGTTATGAAGTGGACGACGCCGCGCGCGAGGTCATCACCAGGCGCGGATTTGGCGCCTTCTTCATCCATCGCACGGGCCACTCGATTGGCGAAGACGTACACGGCAACGGCGCCAACATGGATAACTTCGAGACGCACGACGAGCGGCGGATTATCCCCCGGACATGCTTCTCCATCGAGCCGGGCGTTTACCTGCACGAGTTCGGCGTCCGGAGTGAAGTGAACGTGTTCGTGGAAGAGCGCGACGCGCGCGTGACGGGAGAGATCCAGCAGGCGATTGTGCCCATCCTTGCCGCACCGCGATAAGGTGTGTTAGGTTGGAGGGCTTGGCTTGCCAACCTTGCCCCTGCTGTGAGGGTGGCGGCTAGGACGGTGGTGAAGCAAGCGGGATCTATCACAGGGTGATATATTGAGGTGGGGACGGCGGCAGCCGTTCCTCTGAGTTGCGAATCATGGCGAACAAAGTCGTTCAGGAAACTGTTTCCGCCAAAGCTCAGCCCAAGCTGAGCACGCTGGTGCGGGTGTGCGTAGCCGCGTGGGTTGTGCCCGGGTTGGGCCACTTGCTGCTTGGCCGCAAATGGCGAGCGCTGATCCTCTTCGCGGCGATTGTGGCGATGTTCCTGATGGGCATCGCCATGCGAGGCGAGTTTTTCTCTACCAGCTCGGGATCGTACTTGCAGACGTTGGGTTACTTCGGCGAGCTGTGCGTGGGCGTGGCAATGCCGGCGGCGCGCTTCTTTGGCTATGGGGGCGGCGATCCGCTCTTTGTAAGCGCCGACTATGGGACAGCTTGTCTTGTGGCCGCAGGGATGCTGAATGTGCTGGCGATTCTTGACGCTTACGACGTTGCTATGGGGAGAAAACCATAATTGCAGTGCCGAGTGGCAGGCAAGGACCACGGAGGTTTGGCTGCTGGCTATTCACTCGTCACTTGTAACTATTAACTGAGTTCTAATATGGCTATTCCACACCTCCCGGCGATGCTCCTGTTCTCCTTCCTCGTCTCCGTGGTGTTTGGAGTCCTGAGCAAGGATACGCCGCGCGACCGGTTGCTTTACGGCGCGAAAGTCTTCGTGGCGTTTGTGGGCATCGCGGTGCTGCTCGGCTGGATTATGTACCCCGCGCCTTGAGCGCCGCGGCCAGCGCTCCTCTCCCGCGCGTCACCTCGGCTTGACTTCGCCGCGGCCCGGCCTTAGAGTAACTTTCACTTGCAAGCGAAATTGTCCGCACAGCGGCAGCTCCTCGCGAGGTGCAGCACGCTCTCCTGATGCGGAGGCCATCAATATGATTCTCCTGGCAGGCGTTTCAGCATTCGTCACCTTCCTGGCCATTGCGGCGTTCGGCTTCGTCTTCCTGATTGGCAGCTCCATCCTCGGTGACCTGTTCGAGCACGGCGACTTTAGCCACGACGTCGATGGCCACGGCGGGGGGCCGAGCATCCTGAGCAGCCGCATCCTGAGCGTGTTCGTGACCGCGTTCGGCAGCTTTGGCGCGATCGGGACCCACCTGGGTTACGGACTGGGCGTGAGCACGGCGATGGGTTTCGGAGGCGGTGTGTTGTTTGCGGGCGTGATCTACGCTTTCGCGAGTTTCCTGTACAGTCAACAGGCCTCGAGTCATGTCCTTACGGGTGACCTGGTGGGGGCCACTGCGCAGGTGAGTGTGGCCATTCCCAAAGGTGGAATGGGCCAGGTGCGCTGCACGTTGGGCGACACGGTGGTGGAAAAGATCGCCCGCGCCGCGCACAGCGAGGAGATTCCTGTCAACACCCTGGTAAGAATCAACGCCATCGTCGGGGATATCGTGCTGGTGGAGCGCGCGGAATAAGGCCGCACATGCGAGCCACCTGCCCCGCGCCAAGCGCACCCGCGCGCTTACCCGACCTGCAGGAGGAAGATCATGGCCTTTCAACCCTTCGTCATCTTTCTGGCGGTAATCGCCGCCATCGCGCTGCTGATTGCGCTTTCGCGGTTCAGCAAGAATTACATCAAGGTACCGCCCAACGCGGTGGCGATCTTCAGCGGCCGCAAACACAAGCTGCCGGACGGCCGCCTGGTGGGCTATCGCATGGTGCGCGGCGGCGCGGCGTTTCGCTGGCCGCTGCTGGAGCAAGTCGATTATCTCTCACTGAACGTCTTTACGATTCCGCTCGAAATCAAACGCGCCTACACGCTGAAGGGCGTGCCTATCTCCGTGAAGGCCGTGGCCAACGTGAAGATCAAGGGTGACGACCTCTCGCTGGCCGCGGCGGCCGAGCGCTTTCTGGGCATGACGCACGACCAGATCCAGAAGGTGATCTTCCAGACACTGGAAGGCCACTTGCGGTCGATCCTTGGGACGCTGACGGTAGAGGAAGTGAACAGCGACCGGCAAAGCTTCGCACAGAAGCTGACGTCGGAGGCGGCGCTCGATTTGGAGCGCATGGGCATTGGCGTGGACGTGCTGACGATCCAGGACATCAGCGATGAGGAAGGCTATCTCGACGCGTTGGGCAAGAAACGCACGGCGGAAGTGAAACGTGACGGAACCATCGGCGAGGCCGAAGCCACGCGCGACTCGAAGATCAAATCCGCGCTGGCGATGCAGGAAGGCGAGAAGGCGAAGTTCGACGCCGACGCCAACATCTCCGCCGCGCAGCGCGACTTCCAGGTGAAGCAGGCGCAGTACCAGGCTGAAATCGAAACGGAGAAGGCCAAGGCCGCGCAGGCCGGGCCGCTGGCGCAAGCCAAGGCGAAGCAAGCCGTGGTGACGGAAGAAGTGCGCGTGGAGCGAGCGCGCACGCAGGAACAGATCGGCGTGCAGGAACAGGAAGTGCTGCGCAAGCAGAAAGAGCTCGAGGCCACGGTGATCAAGGCGGCGGAGGCCGAACGGCAGGCGGCCATCGTGCGCGCGGAAGCGAAGAAGCAGGCGGCGATCCTGGAAGCGGAAGGGCAGAAGACCGCGCAGATTGCCATGGCCGAAGCCCAGCAGCAAAAGCTGCGGCAGGAAGGTATGGGCCGCGCGGCGGCGGTGGAAGCGGAAGGCCGCGCGGAAGCCGCGAAGATCGAAGCCATGGGCCTGGCGCAAGCTCGCGCCATCGAGGCGCAAGGTGTGGCGGAAGCGCAGGCCATCTTGAAGAAAGCCGAAGCGTGGCGGCAGTTCAACGACGCGGCCAAGCTGCAAACGCTGCTTGAGAAGCTGCCCAGCGTGCTGCAAGCCTCGGCGGCGATTTTCGGCGCCGTGGCTGCGCCACTCGGGAATATTGATAAAGTGGTAGTCATTGAACAGGGCAACGGCGCGGGGGGTGATAGCACGGGTGGTATCGGTCGCATTGCGCGCACCGGCCCGGCGTTGGTGTTCGGCTTGCTGCAACAAATGCAGGCGCTCGGTCTGGACCTTCCCAGCGTGCTTATGCAACTCGGCGTGGAGGGTGGGAAACCGGCCCCACCGGCCAAGCCCGCGGCGCCACCCGCAGAAGAGAGCAGAGGGAAGAAGTAGTAAGAAACAGTCCGGGGTCTGGAACCCGGAGTCCGGGGAAGACCGGCGGGGCGACGTTTTCAGAGCGGTTTCGGTCGCCAGGCCCGGGCTGCATTCCACCACGCGCAGAGGGATGACGCATGGCGAGCATTCAACTCTCCTCGTCGCTGAAGCACACGGACGCCGAAGTGCTGGCCATTCATTGCAGCGACCATCGGTTTCAAGCCGGGTTTTACGAGTTCTTGAATCTCAAGCTGGATCTCGATGAGAACTACGATCTGCTGGTGTTGCCCGGCGGACCGCAATGCTTGACGCTGGTCGAATACTTGCCGAAGTTTTCCTGGGCGGGTTGGAAGTGGTTTCGGTTTTTGGTGGAGGCGCACGACCTGAAGCGGCTGATCCTGATCCAGCACCAGGATTGCGGCTGGTACAAGGAATTGCCTTTCCATCTGCATTCTTCTTCCGAGCCGCGCCTGCGCCAGGAAGAAGACCTGCACCGCGCACGGGCGGCGCTGGCGCGAGAGCGTCCTGACCTGAGTGTGGAGCTCTATTACGCGGGTTGGGACGCGAACGAGCATATCACCGTCGATGCGGTCTCCGCCTGATGCCCACCTACACACAGATCGCGTGGCACGGCGCCATGGCCCTGCTGATGGGCCTGCTGATCGGCCTCGAGCGGCAGCATTCGCAGCGTGGCGATGAGCCGCTGTTCGCGGGTGTCCGCACTTTCCCCATCATCGTGCTGAGCGGGTATCTCTCGGGCCTGCTGACCCAAGCGGGATTCATCTGGGTGCTGCCGGTGGCTCTGGCGGGAACGTGCGCGATCGTGGTCACGGCTTATGCTTCTAAGGTCGGCGGGCCGCACAAGGGTGCGACCACGGAGTTCGTCGCGGTTCTCGCCTTCATCCTTGGCGCGCTCACAGCTCTCGGCTTCCTGATTCCCGCCGCGACCTTTGCGGTCGTCACCGCGCTGCTGCTCTCTACCAAAGCGCCCCTGCATCAGCTCGCGGAGCGAATCCGCGAAGAAGAGCTTTACGCCATCCTTAAGTTTGGGATCGTCAGCGTGATTGTCCTGCCGTTGCTTCCCAACCGCCCTTACGGGCCGTTCCAGGTTTTGAACCCGCGCTTGATTTGGTGGATGGTGGTATTGATTTCCGGCGTGAGCATGATCGGTTACGTGCTGATGCGTTTGCTCGGAGCGCGGCAGGGCGTGGCCGTAACGGGCGTGCTGGGGGGAATCGCTTCCAGCACCGCCGTCACCGTTGGACTCTCGCAGAAGGCGCACGACGCGGAGGATCTGCTGGCAAAGTACTTTGCACTGGGCATCGTGATCGCTTCGACGATCATGTTCCTCCGCATGCTGCTGCTGACCCTTGTGATCGAGCCCCACCTGGCACATACCCTGATTCTTCCCATGGCGCTGCCGGTGGCGATCGGCGCGGGCGTGGGAATTTTCCTTTGGAGGCAGAAAGGCGGCCAGCAGGAGGACGCGCTGCAGGTAAAGAACCCCATGGAGCTGGGCAGCGCCATCAAGTTTGGATTAATCTTCGCGGTCGTCCTGTTCATCTCGCGTGCGGCGTATTACTACCTTGGCTCGTCCGGCATTTATGCGGCGGGAGCGCTGGCGGGCCTGGCGGATGTGGACGCGTTCACCATCTCGGCGGCGGGATTGGCTCGGCAGGGCGTGCTGGCACGGAGCACTGCAGGCGGCTCGATTCTGCTCGCGGGAGCGATGAATACGCTGGTGAAAGGCGGGATTGCGGCCTTTCTGGGCGGCCGCGCGCTGCGACGCGTCATCCTGCCGGTTTTCGTGGCGATGGCTTTGGCCGCGATCGTGGCCTGCGTTGCCGCGGCCCATTCCTGACGTGCCCACTCGCGTCGCAGGGCGAGGCCGCTTCTCGCCGTGGGCGCGGCTTGCACGTTCGCTGTGAACTGCGATGCTCAAGATGCCCCAATCCATGCGGCGAATCCCTTATGTGAGGATGCACCCGATGCGCACATTCCTTGTGACAGCTCTTTTTGTTCTGCTCAGCGTGCCGGCGCGTGCTGCCGGCGTGCTGGATGTCTATTTCATTGACGTAGAAGGTGGGCAAGCCACGCTCTTCGTCACGCCTTCCGGCAAATCGATGTTGGTGGATGCAGGCTGGCCGGGCTTCAACGGCCGCGACGCGGAGCGCATCGCCACCGTCGCCAAGGCCGCGGGCGTGACACGCATCGACGATGTGGTGGTCACCCACTACCACCGGGACCACGTGGGAGGCGTTCCGGAACTCTCCGAACGCTTACCGGTCGGCACCTATGTGGATCACGGGCGAAGCGTCGAGACAGGGAAAGAAGCTGACGAGCTCTTCAACGCCTACACGCGGGTGCGGGATCGGGCGTCCCACCTGATTGTCAGGGCAGGGAATCGAGTTCCCCTCGAGGGAATCGACGTGCGAGTCGTGGCCTCGAGCGGCCAGGGAATTGTGCGGCCGCTGCCGGGCGCTGGTGAACCGAATTCGCTCTGTGCCAGCATGAAACCTCGAGAGGTTGATCCCTCTGAAAATGCTCAGTCGATAGGCATGCTGGTTACGTACGGGAAATTTCGCCTGATCGATCTGGGCGACCTGACATGGAACAAAGAACTGGAACTCGCCTGCCCCAACAACAAAATCGGAATCGTAGACGTCTACCTCAGCACACACCACGGATTGGACCAGTCGAACGCGCCGGCCATCGTGCAGGCGCTCAAGCCGCGCGTGGCCATTATTAACAACGGCGCTACAAAAGGCGGCTCGCCCGAAGCTTTGCAGACGATTCGCACTTCGCCGGGCATCGAGGACGTCTGGCAGCTGCATTACGCCCAGAATGCAGGCAAAGAGAACAACGCGCCCGAGTCTTTCATTGTGAATGTGGATCAGGAAAGCAGCGTGAGCTGGATCAAGCTCGAGGCCCAGGCCGACGGGCAGTTTACAGTGACCAATAGCCGCAATGGGAAGACGAAGGTTTACCCACCCCGCCCGTGACCTGTGACGGCAGTGGAACCACAGGTCTTCAGCCTCGAACCTGCGCCACCTGTGTTCGAAGTGCTCGTGCCGCGCGGGAGTTGGCGTAGGTCATCACGGAAGAGCGAAGGCCACATAGGTGTCTCCCGAGCGGGTACGAAGCTTGCCACCGCCGCCCGCGGCGATAACCACGTACTGCTTCCCGTTTACTTCGTAGGTGCAGGGGCTCGCGTATCCACCGGCGGGGAGCTGCGCTTCCCACAGGAGTTGGCCATTGGTCTTGTCGAAGGCGCGAAACTTCTCATCCTGGGTTGCGCCGATAAAGATCAACCCGCCGGCGGTGACGACGGAGCCTCCCATATTCTGCGTGCCGGTAGGCGGAATGCCGCGCGCGGTCAATTCCTTGTACTCGCCGAACACGACCTGCCAGGCGATCTCGCCCTTGTTCAAATCGTAGGCGGTGAGCTGTCCCCAGGGTGGTTTGATAGCCGCGAAGCCTTCCTGGTCAACGAGGCGGTTGTAGCCGGTGTGCGTGTAGGGATACCCGGCCCCGGCGGGCGCGGGCACGAGGGTCAGAATCCACGGCTCGTCGTGAGAGTTGATGAAGTACCGGCCCGTGGCGGGATCGAACGAGCCGCCGCCCCAGTTCGAGCCACCGTCGAATCCCGGAAAGATGATTGTTCCCTGCAAGCTCGGCGGTTGCCACGCCCCGCTGCGCGATTTCTTGAAGATTTCCATCACCCCGGCGCGCGCTTCCGGGGAAATATTCGTGACGTCGTCTTCCGTGAAGACTTGCCGCGCGTACGGCGGCGGCTTCAGCACTTGCGGTTGCGTGGGCCACGCCTTTTCGCCAGGGACATCCGACTCTGGCACGGGCCGCTCTTCAATTGGAAAAAGCGGCCTGCCGGTTTCGCGCTCGAGCACGAAGAGCTGGCCGAACTTGGTGGGCTGCACCACGGCGTCAACGCGTTTGCCGTTGAGGTCCAGCGTCACGAGTGCCGGCGGGCAGGGAAGATCGCGATCCCACAAATCGTGATGCACGACCTGGTAGTGCCAAAGGCGCTTGCCAGTGGCGGCGTCGAGTGCGAGCACGCAATTCGCAAAAAGGTTCTGTCCCAGGCGCTGCCCGCCGTAAAAATCGAACGTGGCGGAGCCTGTAGAGAGGAAAACCCAGCCGCGCTTTTCATCCAGGGTCATGCCGCCCCAATCGTTGGCGCCCCCCGCCGTGCGCCAGGAATTCCCCTCCCAGGTCTCGTTGCCGAACTCACCAGGGCGAGGAATGGTGTGAAAAATCCAGGCCATTACGCCGGTGCGCACATCATAGGCGCGCACGTGGCCGGGGGCGGCGGGTTCCGGGCCCTCGTCGCACGTCGATCCCACGATGATCAGGTTTTTGTAGATGATGCCAGGCGTGGTGACGTCGTACGTCCGGCCGCGAAGGTCGCGGCCCAGGCCCTGGGTCAGATCCACACTGCCGCCCTGGCCAAAGTCGTGAATCAGCTTGCCGGTTTTGGCGTCAAGCGCCATCAAGCGAGCGCGCGCCACGAAGAAGATGCGTTGGTCGTTGCCGTCTGCCCAATACGCTACCCCGCGATTCACTCCGCGCGGTGTGTCGGCGTCCATGCTTTCGAAGGGATCGAACTGCCAGAGGAGTTTTCCCCTGGCCGCCTGCAGCGCGCAGAGTCTCAGCTGCGCCGTGGTGAGATACATCACGCCATCCACGACGAGCGGCGTACACTCGATGGTCGTGGAAGGGTTGTCGCGGCTGTCGCCGGTGCGATACGTCCAGGCGACCCGCAGCTTGCGCACGTTCGAGCGATTGATCTGGGCAAGCGGCGAGTAGTGCAGTCCGGCGGGATTGCCGCCGTAAGTGCGCCACTCTCTTTCCGCCTTCGCGGCGGGTTTGGTGGTCGTGGGAATCGCGGCAGGCCACGCCGACGCGGCGAGCAACGTGGTGGTGCTTTGCTTGAGAAAGGTGCGGCGGTTCACCCCAGGGCGCATGAATCAGAATCCTCCCGCTGTGGTCACAGATATGGAAATGCCTGCAATGTGATCGCTCGCTTCAGTCCGCAAGGCGCCGCCGTGCGGCGATGAGGAGTCGTCCGCCATTAAGATGGGCAAACCTTCAGCCCGCCATTTGGATCGGCAGACCTTCGCCCACGGCGACCCGCTCCGGCAACGCGGCGGCATCTTACGCCCAGCCGGAGCACAATTTCAATCGATCTGTGTTCGGGCAGGGCGGTCTCGATCGGATTGTTACCCTGAGCCCGTTGGCGCTTCCATCCATCGCGGAGTACGTTCTCGACCACGCTGAGAACTGGTGGTCAAAGGTGTGTGCTCTCCGGTCTGCAAAGACTACAGGTAGACCAATAGAAATAATGTTCTGGCCGGTTCACGAGGTAGTCGGGGAGAGTTGGGGGACGGGACCGAGGGACCCCGTGCTTATAGGCAAAGCCGGAGCTTGGCAGACCGCGGGCTTTGAAGGGGCATCGCGTTCACAAATCCAGGGTTGATTCAAACCGTGAACCAACCGTGGCTCGCAGCTACCGGCTGCTCATGGGTGAGGGGGATTTTCAGGATGGGCAGTTCGACCACGAATTAGTGGTGTCCGCCGCCCGCGCTCGAGCTTGCGCTGTGGGCGCCACTCGACACGCTCGGCGCAGCAGACACGCCGCTTGAGACTGCGCCGCCTCCGCCGTGCGTCCCACCGCCTCCACCACCACCGCCCGCATGAGAGGTTGCCGCGGATTGCCCGTGAGCCAACACCACGGGCCCCGCGTGGCTGGACCCGTGCGAAGGCCCGGAGACCACAGGCCCAGGCATTCCCTTCATCCCGGGGTTTCCGCCTCCACGGCTGAAGGCTCCACCGCGGAACTCACCGACGGTTCCGCCCACTGCATAGTGCCCGCCCAAGGTTGACCCCTCACGGGCGCGCAGAGGCTGGGATGACGGTGAGGTACCCAAAGCCCGTCCCCAAAAGCTCTGGTGAATCTCGAGGAGCGCCTTCTCCTTCGCTGCGTCGCCTCCCATCAGGATGGTTGCGGGGGCTGGAGTGCCGTGCGTCGATGCGGGCGAGGATGGCGGGTGAAGCGCCGTCTCCGTGCCCGCCGTCAACCGGACCCCGGGGAGCGATGGCGATTGGAAGGGTGGGCGCTGAATCAATGTCCCGTCGGCCGGTCGTACGTGGGTCACTACCCGAGGGGTAATCATCACCCCATTCTGAATCACACTGGCGGGAACCGCCGTTACAGAATTCAGCCCCGGCTGACCGTGCACCGGTCGAACAGGCCCTGGGTGACCGTGCCCCGGTTGCGCGGGCACCGATCGACCGGGCCCTCCCTGCGGCGCCCAGCCGATCCATCCCGGTCCCGTATACCATGTGACCAACGCGGGTGACCAATAACCACAACTGTCCGGCATCCAGAACCAGCCAAAGAGAGAGTCAAAATTCCACCCCCCGCAGTGATAAGGCAGCCAACCCCAGGGCTCGCTGGAGATCCACGTCATACCCAAGCTGGGATAATAGCCCCACATGCCCATGCTGAAGGGCGTCCAGCCCAGCGGCGCATAAGGCGCCCAGCCATAACCATAGCCAGGGATACGCGCCCACTCGCCATAAGCATCGAGTTCACTCCAGCCATAACGTAGACCCCGAGCCGAAACGGCCTGGTCTCTTAAAGCGAGTTGCGCTTGCGTATCCCGCGCATCCACCCACTTGTCCCAAGAGTCCTTGTCGATCCCGTGCCGGATGTTGAAGGCCTCTTCAGTAGTGCCTGTTTTGTATTCCAGGACATTGTCCTTACCGAGTTTCACGGACCCTGAGGGCGCCACGAGGGCGACCGAGCCATTGAACACTTCCACGCGGATTCGGCCCTCGCGCAAATCCGTCCGGAATTCGCTCTTGCCGCCGGGCGTCAGTGTGGCGTCATTGACCTTCACGCTATAGGCGTCTTGGTGTTCGGGCATGAAGTGGAAGGTGGCATATCCTTGCTCGAACGTGAGGTGGTTCAGCTTGTTGCCTTCCGCATCCAGGGCCAGTTGGCTGAAATCCACTTTGGAGAGTTCACCCAGCCGGGCCGTCGAGCCGTTCTCAAATTCCACTTCCGCAAAACTGCCGGCCGAAGTCGACAGCTCGAAACCTTCCTGGATAGGTGTGTTCACCAGGGCCTTGGCCCATTCGGTCGAGGCGGGCCGCTTCAGGGCTACCGTGCCGCTCAGATAGCTCAGCCGCACGACACGCACGTGTGAGAGAGCTTGTTGGGCAAAGGCCAAGGGCGGCAGAAAAAGCAGCCCCGCGACCACAACCGAGAGACTATGGCGTAAGGTATCGGGTTTCATGGCTGGCCTCCTGACCGGAGTAGAGACTTATTATACATCCTATTCGACGACGCGAGCGCAACGATAGTTGCCGCTGGTAGCGTCAAGCATTTTGTGTAAATTCCTTGAGGGGTTTTCTCTCCCAGGAGCGGTTCAAGTGACTGATGACGCCGAAGACGATGCGGTCGCAGCTCGCCGGGTTGGTGAAGCTGGACATGGGGCGCGTGCGGCGCCGCACCTCCCGGAAGGCGCGCTCGATGATGTTGG